>Ga0209024_1000203_pt1 | contig 122627 bp, 121 predicted proteins | sample AutmiccommunBRH5_FD_187380 | JGI IMG/M metagenome (GOLD analysis project Ga0209024, IMG submission 187380) | Deep subsurface microbial communities from Mt. Terri, Switzerland - Autotrophic microbial communities BRH/5 (SPAdes) (version 2) | ecosystem: Environmental > Aquatic > Deep subsurface >...
ACGGTGCTGCTGGACGGCGGGCCGCTGGAGATCCTGTGGCGGCCGGACGGCCATGTCGAGATGACCGGGCCGGTCGCCACCAGCTTCGCCGGCACCCTCGACGCAGCCCTGCTGGAGGTGTGATGGCGCTCGTGGTGCTCGGCCGTCCGCGGCTGAAGCCGGCCGACGCCGCCTGGATCACCGCCCTGCGCGACCGCCACGGCGGCGCCCTGGCAGCGCCGGAGATCGGCGCCCACGTCACCCTGGTGTTCCCGACCGAAGTCACCGACGCCACCACGGCGACCGGCCATCTGGCGGTGGTGGCGGGCGATACGGCGCCCTTCGCGCTGGCCTTCCGCTGCGCCCTGCCGGTGCAGGATCCGGGCTCCGGCGACACCTTCGTCTACCTGGTCCCGGACGAGGGCTTCTCCGGTCTGGTGCGGCTGCACGACCGGCTGTACTCCGGCCCGTTCGCCGACGCCCTGCGCCTCGACATCCCCTACATCCCGCATGTCACCCTGGCCCGCATCGCCGAAGCCAAGCTGGCGCGGGCACTGGCCGACGACCTGAACGGCCAGGAGCCGGAGATCCACGCCCGCCTGGAAACCATCGAGCTGTTCCGCCTCGACAAGGAGGGGCCGGCCCGCCGGCTTGCGGAGATCGCGCTGCGCGGCTGACAGTTGAGAGCGTGAGGCTTGCATTCGCCCGGCGGCGCGGGCATCTACCGGCCATGACCGACGATTCGCCCCTGCTGGCGCCCGGCGCAAACCGGGTCGAGACCTTCGGCTGCCGGCTGAACGCCTACGAGTCGGAGGTGATCCGCGGCCATCTCGATGCCGCCGGCAAGGCCGGCACCATCGTGGTCAACACCTGCGCCGTGACCGCCGAGGCCGAGCGCCAGGCACGACAGGCGATCCGTCGCCTCGCCCGCGAGAACCCCGGCGCCGAAATCGTCGTCACCGGTTGTGCCGCACAGATCGACCCGGCGCGCTATGCCGCCATCGAGGGCGTGACCCGCGTCGTCGGCAACGAGGAGAAGATGCAGGCGGCGACCTGGACCGCCGCGGCTCACCCGGCGATTCACGTTACCGACATCATGGCGGTGCGCGAGACCGCGGCACACCTGGTCTCCGAGTTCGACGGCCGTGCCCGCGCCTTCGTGCAGGTGCAGCAGGGCTGCGATCACCGCTGCACCTTCTGCATCATCCCGTTCGGCCGCGGCAACAGCCGTTCGGTGCCGATCGGCGCCATCGTCGAGCAGGTCCGCGCCCTGGTCGCCTCCGGCTACCGCGAGGTGGTGCTGACCGGGGTCGACGTCACCTCCTTCGGCAGCGACCTGCCGGGCCGCCCGGGCCTCGGGCAGATGATGCGCCGGCTGCTGGCCCTGGTGCCGGAGCTGGAGCGGCTGCGGCTGTCCTCCATCGACCCGGTCGAGATCGACGACGACCTGTTCCGGCTGATCGCCGCCGAGCCGCGGCTGATGCCGCACCTGCACCTGTCGCTGCAGGCCGGCGACGACATGGTGCTGAAGCGCATGAAGCGCCGGCACCTGCGCGACGACGTGGTCCGGCTGGTCGAGAAGGTGCGGGCGCTGCGGCCCGACGTGGCGTTCGGCGCCGACGTGATCGCAGGCTTCCCGACCGAGAGCGACGCCATGTTCGAGAACACCGCCGACCTGCTGGCCGGCCTCGGCATCCAGCACCTGCACGTGTTCCCCTACTCGCCGCGTCCCGGCACCCCGGCTGCGCGCATGCCGCAGGTGCCCGGCGATGTCCGCAAGGCCCGCGCCGCCCGGCTGCGGGCGATCGGCGACGCCAACCTCGCGAGCTGGCTCGGCGGCCGCGTCGGCAGCGCCGACCGGGTGCTGGTGGAAAGCGGCAGGACCGGCCGCGGCGAGAGCTTCGCGCCGATCGTTTTGGAGCCGGAACTGCTTCCCGAGCCGGGCGTGGTGGTGCCCGTCACCATCGTCGGCCTGGAGGAAGGTCGCCTGGTCGGCCGGCCGCTGCTGCGCGCCGCCGCCTGATGCCCGTCACCCCGGAGTCCACGCGATGAGTGCCGAGCCGGCCACCCCCGAGCGCAAGGGCTGGTTCGCCCGGCTGCGCGACGGCCTCGCCAAGTCGTCGCGCCGGCTGGTCGACGGCATCACCGGCCTGTTCGTTAAGCGCCGGCTCGACGCCGCCACCCTGCAGGAACTCGAGGATCTGCTGATCACCGCCGACCTCGGGGTCGAGACCGCGGCCCGGCTGACCGCCAACCTGGCGCGCGAGAAGTTCGACAAGGAGGTGACCGGCGACGAGGTGCGGGCCGCCTTCGCCGCCGACATCGCCGAGATCCTGGCGCCGGTCGCGGTGCCGCTGGAGCCGCGCGACGTCGCGGTCAAGCCGTTCGTGGTGCTGATGGTCGGGGTCAACGGTTCCGGCAAGACCACCACCATCGGCAAGCTGGCCCGGCAGTGGACCGCCGCCGGCAAGACCGTCGTTCTGGCCGCCGGCGACACCTTCCGCGCGGCCGCCATCGAGCAGCTGCGGGTGTGGGGCGAGCGCACCGGCTGCCACGTGGTCGAGCGGCCGCACGGCTCGGATGCCGCCGCCCTCGCCTACGACGCCCTGGTCGAGGCGAGGGCGCGCGGCGCCGACGTGCTGCTGGTCGACACCGCCGGCCGGCTGCAGAACAAGGCGGCGCTGATGGACGAACTCGCCAAGGTGATCCGGGTGCTGAAGAAGCAGGAGCCGGACGCGCCGCACGCCACCGTGCTGGTGCTCGACGGCACCGTCGGCCAGAACGCCCACCAGCAGGTCAAGGCATTCCGCGAGATGGTCGCCGTGACCGGGCTGATCGTCACCAAGCTGGATGGCTCGGCGCGCGGCGGCATCGTGGTGGCGCTGGCGCAGAGCCAGGGCCTGCCGGTGCATGCGGTCGGCGTCGGCGAGGGCGCCGACGACCTGCGCCCGTTCGAGCCGCAGGCCTTCGCCCGATCGCTGATGGGCATCGACGGGTAGGCTATCCGGTCCGCAGCCTGATCCAGCGGATGTCGAGCAGCCCGGACTCGCCGATCGTGCCCGGCACCATCTGCGGCTCCTCGAACATGGTCATGCCGAGCAGGTTGTCGACCGGCCCGCCGGGCGGCCCGAGCGGCAGCTGGATGCGGCGCGCCCGCATCCGCCAGCCGGCCCTGGTCGGATGCTCGGTCTCGTTGTAGCAGACGGCCGGCTCGGTCACGAGGCGCCGCCAGCGCTCCAGGATGTGCCGGGTCGGCCCCGGCGGGAACAGGTCGCCCGGCCGCTTGCCGGTCATGCTGACGCCGTGCCGCTCGCGCACCATCTCACCGACCAGCCGGTAGTAGAAGTCGGTCCCGCCGTCGACCACGCGGACCACATAGACCCGCGACAGCGCCCAGGGGATCTCGACCGGATCGATGTCGGCAAAGCCCGGCATCGCCCGGTCGCCGGCCTTGGCGATCCAATAGGCGAGGCATCGCCGGAGGTCGTCGGGCGCGTCATCGGGAAGCAGTTGCTCAGGCGACCGTAGCAAGGGCGGCTCCGAAACCAAGCCGACCAGAGTAGCATGCGATCCTGAACCGTTCGTTACCGGATCGGCCGGGCCTGACAGCAGGCCGGCCGCGATCAGCCGTCGTCGCGCAGATCCACCCAGCGCACGTCGACCTCGCGCAAGCCGCTGATCGGCGCGGCGCCCGCCAGGTTGAGGGCCTCGAACACCGTCATGCCCAGGATGTGGTCGGCCTCGCCACCGGCCGGCCCGAGCGGCAACACCACCCGGCGGCCGCGGATCCGGGTGCCGCTGGCGGTCGGATGCTCGCTGTCGACGTAATAAGCGGCCGGCGTCTGGACCACCCGGCGCCAGCGCTCGGTGATGGTTGCGGCGGACTCCGGCGCCATCAGCTCGGAGATCCGACGGCCGGCCAGCGACCCAAGATAGCGCAGGTTGATCGCCTCGCCGGCCAGCCGGTAGACGAAGTCGGCGCCGCCGTCGACGACGCGTACGATGTACACCCGCGACAGCGCCCACGGCACCTCGACCGGATCGATGTCCGCGAAGGCCGGCATCCGCCGGCCGGCGCACTTCTCGATCCAGTAGGCGGTGAGCCGGCGAAGATCCGGCGGGGCGTCGCCGGGCAGCAGGTCGTCGGGCGAGCTGAGCATCCGGCGGCCGGCCTCCGGCTCAGAACATCGTGTCGATGACGCGGTCCGGCGGCGTGTGGCCGTCGGCGAAGGAGCGGATGTTGACGATCACCCGCTCGCCCATGTCGCGGCGGCCCTCGATGGTCGCCGACCCCATGTGCGGCAACAGCACCACCTTGTCGAGCGCCAGCAGCTCGGCGTTGACCTGCGGCTCGTGCTCGTAGACGTCGAGCCCCGCCCCGGCGATCCGCTTCTCGCGCAGCGCCTCGATCAGCGCCGCCTCGTCGATCACCTCGCCGCGGGCGGTGTTGACGATGTAGGCATGCGGCTGCATCAGGCCGATCCGCCGGCGGTTCAACAGGTGGTAGGTCGCCGGGGTGTGCGGGCAGTTGATCGACAGGATGTCCATCCGTCCGATCATCTGGTCGAGGTTGTCCCAGTAGGTCGCCTCCAGCTCGGCCTCCAGCCCGGGGTGGGCCGGGCGGCGGTTGTGGTAGTGCACCGACAGCCCGAAGCCGCGGGCCCGGCGCGCCACCGCCGAGCCGATCCGGCCCATGCCGACGATGCCCAGGCGCTTGCCGTGGATGCGGTGGCCGAGCATCCCGGTCGGCGACCAGCCGGTCCAGGTTCCGGTCTGGATCAGCGCGTTGCCTTCGACGATCCGGCGCGGCACCGCCAGGATCAGCGCCATGGTCATGTCGGCGGTGTCCTCGGTCAGCACACCGGGGGTGTTGGTGACGGTGATATGCCGGGTCTTGGCGGCGCGCAGGTCGATATGGTCGACGCCGGTGCCGAAGGAGGCGATCAGCCGCAGCCGCTCGCCGGCCTGCTCGATCAGCGGCGCGTCGATGCGGTCGGTGACGGTCGGCACCAGGATGTCGGCCTCGCGCATCGCCGCCGCCAGTTCGTCGCGCGACATCGGCCGGTCCGCCAGGTTCAACCGGGTCTGGAACAGCTCCATCATCCGGGTCTCCACCGGATCCGGCAGCTTGCGCGTGACGATCACCAGCGGCTTGGCGTGCGGCATGGACTCCTCCCGGCCCGGCGGCTTTGCTGGCGCCGCGCGGACGACGATGGCCATGGTCGGCCCCGGCTTCGGTTAGCAGGGCCGCGACCGCCTGTCACGCACCCCGTGCATTCGGTGCATATTGTAGGCAATGAGCTTAACGCCCGCTATCGATAGCGGTATAACGCATCTGACGACAGGGATGACGACCGGATCGATGCGACGCGCCGCCTTTCTCGCCCTCCTCGCCCTCTGGGTGACGCTCGGGGCCCTCCGGGCGACGACCGCGCCGGCGTCCGCCGCCGCGGTCGGGACCGAGACCGGCCTGCCGATCCCGCGCTACGTCACGCTGCGCGCCAAGGAGGTCAATGTCCGCGCCGGTCCAGGCGTGCGCTACCCGATCGAATGGGTCTACCAGCGGCCGAACCTGCCGGTCGAGGTGGTCGCCGAGTTCGACACCTGGCGCAAGATCCGCGACCCCGACGGCGTCGAGGGCTGGGTGCACCAGCAGATGCTGTCCGGCCGCCGCACCGTCGTGGTGATCGGCGGCGAGCGCCTGCTGCGCCGCACTCCCGAGCCGGCGGCACCGGCGGTGGCGCGGCTGGAGGCCGGCGTCATCGGCTGGCTGGACGGCTGCAAGCGCGACTGGTGCGAGATCGAGGTATCCGGCCTCGACGGCTGGATCCAGCGCAGCCACATCTGGGGCGTGCGCGCCGACGAGGCCCTGAAGGACTGACGCTTCGCGACGCTTTGTCGGAGATCTGCCGCCGCGGGCTGCGATCGGTGGCCCGCTGCTACTCCCAGCGGGGCGTCGGCGCGGCTGCGAGCTCCGGGAAGCTCGCAACCTCGGTGACCCGGATCCGGTCGGGGAGCCGGCGCTCGGCCGGCCACAGCAGCACGTTGCTGTCCCGCGCCTCGGGAGCGGCCGGCGGCTTGGGACGTCGGAAGTGGTTGTCGGGATTGAAGTGCTCGAAGCTCGCCGCGTACAGCCGGTAGTCGAGGTCGGCGCCGAGGCGGCGCAGGAATTCCATGGACGCTTCGCTCAGACACTCGCAGTGGACCACCGGCCGCAGCCGCTTCAGCGTTTCCACGGCACCGGTGAGAACTTCCGCCTCGTAGCCTTCGACGTCGATCTTGATGAGGCTCAGCTTGGCGAGCCCATGCAGCAGCAGGTCCAGGGGCTCGGCGCGGACGGATCGCCAGCCGCGCTCCTGCCGGGCCGACGTCCGGATCGAGAATCCGCCGCTGTTGCGCAGCTTGCTTGCGTCGGTCTCGCCCAGGTTCAGGAAGAACGACTCGCTGCCGCAGACGATGTTGTTCGCCCTGATGTTGTTCAGCTGGTTCACGAACACGTTGGCGACGAGATTGTTGAAGATCAGCCGTTGCGCCTCGAACGCCAGGACGCAGCCGTCCGGTCCGACCTTGCGGCCGAACGGTATGGCGAAGGTCCCGATATGGGCGCCGACGTCGACGACCACGTCGCCGTCACCGACCAGCTCGAGCAGGAAGGCGAGTTCGTTCTCCGACCATTCGCCAAACAGATCGAGCATCCGGCCGATCATGTCGGTGGTGTGGTAGAAAAACCGCCCGTGCCTCAGATCCCTGCCCTTGAGCATCGCAACCGATTCCGAGAATAACCGAAGGAGTCGAGTTTGCAGGGCCTGCAGCCGCCGCCGCGACGCAGATGCCGTCGCGCCGGCGGCCGCCTATCGGCTGCGGATCCGGATCACCAGGTCGACGCGCTCGATCTCGGTGCCCGGCGGCGGCGGCGGCAGCGTGCCGATCGCGATCTCGTCGCCCGGAATGTCGGTCAGCATGCCGGAGCCGACGTCGAAGAAGTGGTGGTGCCGGCCGACATTGGTGTCGAAGTAGGAACGCCCGGCCTCGACCACCACCTCGCGCAGCAGGCCGCCATCGGTGAACTGGTGCAGGGTGTTGTAGACGGTGGCCAGCGACACCGGGACACCCGCACTCTCGGCCTCGGAATGCAGCTGCTCGGCAGTGACGTGACGGTCGCCGGCCTCGAACAGCAGGCGCGCCAGGGCGAGCCGCTGGCGTGTCGGGCGCAGGCCCGAGGCGCGGAGTCGGTCGAGGACGGCGGCGTAGGGGCGTGCGGTCATCCGGATTCCGTCGTTCGCGCCGCGGAACGGCGCCCATGGGATCGCTAGCACGATGCCGCGTTTCTGGCAACGCGGGGTGGCCCGGCGCCGCCGTGATGCGCAGGGCGGGGACGTGCGGCCTTTGCAACACCGGGCTGCATATGATTTGCTTCGGCCTTGAAGTCGGCCGCGCGGTCGGCTACCTCGAAACGGTGACGGCGTCGTTCCCGGGGCGGGGAAGGGCGGTGTCGCATCCGCACGAAAGGCGACGCGCGGCCGGAGCGACGCGGAACGCCGGAGCACCAAGGGGGAAATCGGAGTTGACCGTTCAGAAGCGCCACAGCTTCTCCTACAAGGATCTGCTCGACTGCGCGCATGGGCGCCTGTTCGGGCCGGGCAACGCCCGGCTGCCGCTGCCGCCGATGCTGATGTTCGACCGCATCACCCTGATCACCGACGAGGGTGGCGCCAACGGCAAGGGCGAGGTCGAGGCCGAATTCGACATCAAGCCGGATCTGTGGTTCTTCCAGTGCCACTTCGAGGACGATCCGGTGATGCCGGGGTGCCTGGGCATGGACGCACTCTGGCAGTTGCTGGGCTTCACCCTCGGCTGGCTGGGCGGTCCGGGCTCCGGGCGCGCGCTCTCGGTCGGCGAGGTCAAGTTCATGGGGCAGGTGCTGCCCACGGCCAAGTTGCTGAAGTTCCACCTCGACCTGAAGCGCATCATCAGCCGCAAGCTGTATCTCGGCATCGCCGACGGCTGGGTCGAATGCGACGGCGAGAAGGTCTTCGAGGCCAAGGATATCCGCGTCGGACTGTTCGCCAATCCGGCGGCGGCCGGAGCCACGGCATAATCGGCACAACGGAGGTCGGATTGCGGCGCGTCGTCGTCACCGGTATCGGCATCGTCTCCAGCATCGGCAACGACAAGGAGCAGGTCGCGGTCTCCCTGAAGGAGGGCCGCTCCGGCATCGTGTTCGCCGAGGAATACAAGGAGATGGGGTTCCGCAGCCACGTGCATGGCGCGGTCAACCTCGACCTGGCCGAGCGCATCGACCGCAAGCTGCTGCGCTTCATGGGCGACGGCGCCGCATACAACTACCTGGCCATGCAGGAGGCGATCGCCGATTCCGGACTGGAGCCGGGCGAGGTCAGCAACCCGCGCACCGGCCTGATCATGGGCTCGGGCGGGCCGTCGACCTCGAACATGATGATCGCCTTCGACACCGCCCGCGAGAAGGGCCCCAAGCGGGTCGGCCCCTACATGGTGCCGCGCACCATGTCGTCGACCAACTCCGCATGCCTCTCGACCTTCTTCGGCATCAAGGGCCACAACTACTCGATCAGCTCGGCCTGCTCGACCAGCGCGCACTGCATCGGCAACGCCATGGAAGCGATCCAGCTCGGCAAGCAGGACGTCGTGTTCGCCGGCGGTGGCGAGGAGTTGCACTGGACCATGTCGGTGCTGTTCGACGCCATGGGCGCCCTGTCGTCGAAGTACAACGACACCCCGGAGCGCGCCTCGCGCCCCTACGACGTAAACCGCGACGGCTTCGTCATTGCCGGCGGCGGCGGCGTGGTGGTGCTGGAGGCGCTCGAGCACGCCCGCGCCCGGGGCGCGAAGATCTACGGCGAGGTGGTCGGCTACGGCGCCACCTCCGACGGCCTCGACATGGTGCAGCCCTCCGGCGAGGGGGCGGTGCGCTGCATGCAGATGGCGCTCGAAGGCCTCAACGAGCCGGTCGACTACATCAACACCCACGGCACCAGCACGCCGATCGGCGACCTCAAGGAGCTGGAGGCGATCCGCCAGGTGTTCGGCAACCGCAACCGCATGCCGGCGATCAGCTCGACCAAGTCGCTGACCGGCCACTCGCTCGGCGCCACCGGGGTGCAGGAGGCGATCTACACCCTGCTGATGATGCGCGACGGCTTCATCGCCGCGTCGGCCAACATCGACGACCTGGAGCCCGGGGCCGGCGACCTGCCGATCGTGCGCGGTGCGGCACTCCAGCAGCCGATCACCCTGGCATTGTCGAACAGCTTCGGCTTCGGCGGCACCAACGCGGTGCTGGCACTGCGCCGGTTCGACAGCTGACCCGATCCCCGCCCCGATCCCTGCCCCGACGGGGGCCAAGTTTCCGAGGGCCCGCCGCATCGCGGTCCCGGCCGACCGACGAAGGACGACGATGAGCGAGACCGCGACGAGCGAGACCGCGGGCCCCCGCCCGATCATGGCCGGCAAGCGCGGCCTCATCCTGGGCGTGGCCAACGAGAAGTCGATCGCCTGGGGAATCGCCTCGGCGGTGGCGGCGCATGGCGCCGAGCTCGCCTTCACCTACCAGAACGAGGCCATCAAGAAGCGCGTCGAGCCGCTGGCCGAGTCCGTCGGCTCCAGCCTGGTGATGGCCTGCGACGTCGCCGACATGGCCAGCCTGGACGCGGTCGCCGCGGCGGTGGCGGCGCGCTGGGGCAGCATCGACTTCGCGGTGCACGCCGTCGCCTATTCCGACAAGGCCGAGTTGAAGGGCCGCTACTGCGACACCAGCCGGGCCAATTTCCGCAACACCCTCGACATCTCCTGCTACTCGTTCACCGCCCTGGCGCAGCGCCTGGCCCCGCTGATGACCGGCGGCGGCAGCCTGCTCACCCTGACCTATCTCGGCGCCGAGCGCTCGACCCCGAACTACAACGTCATGGGGGTGGCGAAGGCGGCGCTGGAGGCGAGCGTACGCTACCTCGCCGTCGATCTCGGACCGGACGGCATCCGGGTCAACGCGATCTCGGCCGGACCGATGCGCACGCTGGCCGGCTCGGCCATCGCCGATGCCCGCTACACCTTCCGCTACGCCGAGAACGCCGCCCCGCTGCGGCGCAACGCCAGCCTGGAGGAGGTCGGCCGCGCCGGCCTGTACCTGCTGTCGGGTCTGTCGGCCGGGGTCACCGGCGAGATCATGCATGTCGACGGCGGCTTCCACTCGATCGCCATCCCGCGCCCACAGGCCGGGGTGACGCCGCCGCCGGAGCAGTAGGGCGTCGACCGTCCCTAAAGGTCGATCCGGAATCGCAACGTCTGGCCGCCGCCATAGGCGGCCTGCTTGACGAAACGCTCCACCAGGTATCCGCCGTTGGCGGTGATAACCCGTTGCGAGGCCGCGTTGCCGGGGTCGGCGGTCAGCTCGACATAGGCGAGGCCGAGCGGCCGGATCTCCTCCAGGAGCAGCCGCAGCGCCGTCGTCGCATAGCCGCGGCCGCGCTTCCACGGCACCACCGCGTAGCCGACATGCCCCAGCACATGCGGTGGCAGCGCCGTCGTTCCGCGCTGCCAACGAAAGCCGATGGAGCCCGCCGCCTCGCCGTCCCAGATCCAGCGCCGGAAGCCCGGCAGCCGCGGCACCGTGGTGCCGTCCGGCAAGGTCACCGGCCCGCCGCGCCCCTCGGGGTCGTCGAGCGCGGCAACGAAGCCGGCCGGGTCGGCCTCGGCCCGTGCCAGTTCGTCGGCGGCCGCGGCCGGTCGCGTATTGTCCGGCGACCAGCCACGCCGGAGCGCGTCCATGTAGGACGGCAAGGCCGGCAGCGACGGGACGAGGAGAGTGCAGGTACCGGGCATGACCTCACGCGAACACGGCGGTCAGGGATTCCGGCCCGCCACCCTCCTTGATTTCGCGCAGCCGAGCGTATGTGAGCGCTGCGCTGACTGAGATCAGTCCCCCAGCGCAGCCGATCAGCCCCGACATGAGGATATACCAGGCGACCCGCAACAAAGTCGTCTCCGGATAGCCGACATAGATCACAACCGGCACCAGTGGGATCGCCGTGCAAGTCAGCAACAGGAGAAACAGACCTATGATCGGCCAACGATATCCCTTGGTCAGGACGGCACTGCGCCCGAAGGAACCGAACCCCGACGCCTCGAACAGCGCCACCGGGACGATCACCCACCAGACGGCCGATAGCCACAGCCCTGGCAAAATCCCCACCAACCCCGCCAGAACGGCGAAGAGGTTGGCGACCGTCGGACAGATAAGAATGTATACAACGTTGGCGCCGATGGCGCCGAAAAGGTCGGCCATTCGGCGCCTGACGCCAACCGAAGCATCTCGTACGGCCAGCGTCAAAAATGCGGCAGCCAGCGAATGACCGAAGCCCTGGATGACATGCGTACCCGTGTTCCTGCCGTCGCCATTGCTTGTTCCCGTCGCTTCAAGGCCGGAGGAAGTGTCCAAGTCACCTGTTTGCAAAGCGACGATCAGATTTACCAGGAGGACGGGCAGGACGGCCAGCGGAACAAAACTCGGGAGATTCGCGAGGAAGAGAGAGAAGCTGTGGCCGACGATTCGCCCGACACCGAGGGGAGGCCGCTCGGAAGTGATCGCAGTCACGCGAACACCTCGGCCAGGCTCTCGACGCTGGCGCCCTCCTTGATCTCGCGCAGCCGCGCATAGATCAGCGACACACCGATGCACGGGATGCCGAAGGTCGCGGCCGTCGAGAGGCTCTGCCAGACCGTTCCGAACAACGTACCCCACCATCCACCACCGCCGCTGCCAATCGACGCTGCCGCAATACCGAGCACCCCGGTCACAAGTCCGAGGACGAGCGATAGAAGGATCGCGCAGATGGAGAGCAGGATCAGCGCCCCGACAATCGGCCAGCGATACCCCTTTGTAAGGGCCGCACTACGGCCAAGCGACGCGAAGCCGCGCCCCTCGATCACCACCACCGGTATGACGACCGAGAACACCGCGAGCACCCAGAGCCCGGGAATGAGCAGCAGAACCGCCGCAGCATAGAAGAGCACGACGACCACCAGCGAGCACAGCAGCAGCGGAACGATCCGCCGGAGTGCACCGCCGAGATAGGCGGCCGTGCGGATGCCCCGTCGCAGCCTAGTGTCGTAGGCCGCCTGCACCATGACGGCGAGCACTACGACGAACAGGGCGTTGCCGATGGCGATGAACGCACCGATGAGCCACAGAAAGCCTGTGGATGCATCGCCGGGCTGGGGTCCGACCATCCGCTCCGCGAGTGCCGCCTCGAAATCGAGCCCAACCACCGACGCCAGCAGCAGCGACGTCGCCAGGATCGGCACGAAGGCCAGCAGCACGAACAAGACGATGCGCCGGAAGAACACGGAGACACTCTGTCCGACGATCGAACCGACGCCCAGGGGCGCCCACGGCGTTTCCAACGCGCTCATGATGGTCGTTCCTCCGCCCCGCGCCGGCCTGCTCGGCTCCCGGACGGGATTCTAATCGCGTCGGTTGCGCCGCGCCAGCGGCGTCAGCCGGCGTCGTCGCGGTGGAACTTGTCCTCGCGGGTCTCGCCGAACAGCTGGCGGCGCTCGAGATAGGCACGCTGGGCGGCGTAGAAGGCGCGCAGGAATGCCGGTGCGTCGGAGTCCGAGAGGGCGTCGCGGTAGCCGATCTTGCCGCGGATGGTGCGCGCGATCGCCTCGAGGTTGGCGCGCCGCTGCCCGGCCGTCCCGGCGCTGCCGCGGCTCTCGGTCTGCAGCACCTGCTCCAGGGTCTGCAGCTCGTAGCGGCCGTAGTGATCGAGCTGCCCCGCGTCGAAGACGAAACGATCGCTCACCGGCGCCCGCCCGGCGGTCAGGTCGGGCAGCAGGGCCGCCTGCGGCTGGCGGATCACCAGGGTGCCGGCGATCATGTCGCCGATCCGCTGCCGGCGGCGGTTGCCGCGCGCCACCGCCACCAACACTGCGATCCAGGTCAACACCAGCAGGGAGGACCAGAGGTCACCGCCGCCGACCAGCAGCCAGGTGCCGGGCGTAAACACCTCGACCTCCTTCATCAGGTTGCGCACCACCACCGCATGCGCGGTCAGGCCGCGTCCGTCAGCGGCGACCACCCGCAGGCCGTTCATGCGCTTGCCCAGCGTCTGGCCGTTCCACAGCAGCTCAGACGCAATGTAGTAGGGCGTGCGGATCGCGAAGAACAGCAGGGCGCCGACCGCGACCGTGGCCTCGCCGGCGCCGGTCAGCGCCAGCAGCACCAGCGCCGCGATCATCGCGAGGCCGCTGACCAGCAGGTCGGTGATCTGGGCGCCGACCCGGGCACCGAGGCCGGCGATCTCCAGGCGGATCGGCACGCCCTCCGGCGGCAGCACCTCGTGCACCAGGCCCGGGCGCCGGGCGGCGCGACGGTGGGCCAGATCCTGGCTTGCCGCCACTTTGTTGCGATCCGTCATTGACTTTTCACAGAGGTCGGCGTGCCGCGGCCGCCGAGGGCAAACCAGGCGAGCCACAAGCCGCCGATCCCCCAGCCGATCGCCAGCCGGGCGGTGGTGTCGGTGACCAGCTGGCGCGCGAAGCCTTCGATCAGCGCTGCCGCCACCAGCATGCAGGCCGCCACCAGCCCCAGCTTGACGGCATCGCGGCCGTGCCGGCGCAGGGCGTCGCGACGGGTCAGCCGGCCGGGAAACAGCACCGCGGCGCCGAGCCGGAAGCCGCCGCCGGTCGCCACCACGATGGCCGCGAGTTCGGTGACGCCGTGAATCGACAGCCAGCCGAACAGGTCCCAGGCGATGCCGCGCTCGGCATGCAGCGCCACGAAGGCGCCTAGGATCAGGCCGTTGTACAGGCACAGCAGGAAGCTCGGCAGGCACAGGAACACCCCCAGCGCGAAGCTGAACAGGGCGATCTGCGTGTTGTGCGAGAACAGGTAGGCCGCGAAGGCGCCGAGCCGCCCGACCGGCTGCTCGGCGCCGCCGTAGATCACCTCCAGCAGTTCGGCGGTGGTGCTGGCCGGCCCGCGGCCGCCACCGAGGCCACCCGGCACGAAAACCCGGAACCAACTGGCATCCTCGCCATACAGCAGCGCCCCGGCCAGGGCGCCGAGCGCCATGGCGAGGGCGGCCAGCGCCACATGCCCGGCCGAGCGCCGGACCGCCGCCGGGGCGGTGGCGAGGAAGCGGCCGAGCACCCCCGCGAGGGTCTCCTGCGGCGCGTAGACCGCCAGGTAGGCGCGGGCGGTGAGCGCCTCCAGGTAGTCGAGCAGGGCGCGGTCGAGGCTGATCTCGCGCGCCACCGACAGCGCGGTGCAGGCCTGGCGGTACAAGGTGGCGAGGTCGCGGGCCTGCTCGAAGTCCAGCGCCCGCACGCCGCGCCGCTCGGCCACCGCCAGGATCGCCTCCAGCCGCCGCCAGTCGGCCTCGCGCGCCCGGCGGAACCGGGTCGAGCGCAGCAGCTCGCTGTCGGCGGCGGCCGTGATGTCCACGCTCATACGACCTCCCGCGCCTTCAGGTCGAGATATGTCGAGACCAGCCGGGCGGTGACCGCCGCCGGCTCGACGTCGAGCACGACGATGCCGAGGCGGGCGAGCCGCTCCATCACGATCAGCCGCTCGCGCCGCATCTCGCCGGCCGCCACCCCGGCCGCGACGTCGTCGAGCGAACGCGGCGCCACCGTCGCCAGCCGCTCCAGGGACGGATCGCGCAGCGCCACGAACACCACGACGTGGCGGCGGCCGAGCAGCCGGACGTTTTCCACCAGCAGCTCCGCGGTGGTGGTGTCGACGAAGTCGGAGAACACCACCACCAGGCTGCGCCGCTGCAGGCGACCGAGCAGATGGGTCATCGCCAGGGTGTGGTTGGTCTCGCGGGTCTCGTAGCCGAGGGCGGCGGTGCGGCTGCGCAGCCGGGCGAAGGCGCGGCGGCCGGGCTCCGGCGGCAGGAAGTGGCGAGGCCGCGAGTCGAAGGCGAACAGCCCGACGAGATCGCCGCCGACCGCCGCCGCCCAGGCGGTGGCGAGGGCGGCGTTCACCGCGTGGTCGATCTTCGCCACGCCGTCGATCTCCTCGCGCATCAGGAACCCGTTGTCGAGCGCCAGCATGACGTGGTGGTTGCGCTCGGCCCGCATCTCCTTGGCGACCAGGCGGCGGTAGCGGGCCGAGCGCTTCCAGTCGATCGAGCGGCTGTCCATGCCGGCGGTGAAGTCGCGCAGCTGATGGAACTCCGAGCCCTCGCCCTTGACGATGTTCTCCTTGGCCCCGAACAGCTGCGAGCGCACCGCCACGTCGATGCTGCCAGACAGCATCGGCCGCAAGCTCGGCACCACCGCCACCGTCAGGTCGAGGGCGACCGACGGCGTGAACTCGAGCAGCCGCAGCCGGCTCGGCCAGTTGAGCCACAGCCGGTCGAGCCGCCAGGTCCCGCGCCGGCGGGCGTGCACCGTCAGCCGGGCGGCGGCGACGCCGGTCAGCGGATCCCGCGCGAAGGCGGCGTCGGCCGGACCGTCGAGGCCGGGCGGCCAGTCCAGCCGGCCGGCGATTTCGGCCGGGCCGGCGCCGTCCACCGTCAGCTCGACGACGCCGGACTCGCCGGCGAACAGCTCGGCCGGGGCCGCGGCCAGAACGCCCAGCCGTCGCCGCAGGCTGAGCGCCAGGTCGACGGCCAGCAGCACCGCCAGCGCCAGCCAGGGCGCCAGCGCCGCCGCCGGCATCGGACCGCCGGAGGCCACCGCCACCAGCGACGCCGCGAAGGCGAGCAGCGCGAGGCCGAGCAGCCGGCGGGATGGGCGCATCAGCGCCGCACCTCGACCCGGTTCAGCACCCCGGCGAGAACGTCGGCGGCGGTGCGGCCTTCGATCTCGGCGGCCGGACCGAGAACGATACGGTGGCGCAACGCCGGCAGATACAGCCGCTGCACGTCGTCGGGGATGGCGTAGGCGCGGCCGTCGAGGGCGGCGGCCGCCCGCACCGCACCGGCCAGCGCGTCGGCGGCGCGGGTCGACGCCCCATGCTGGATCTCCGGGCCCGTCCGGGTGGCCCGCACCAGGTCCAGAATGTAGCGCAGCAGCGGCTCCTCCAGCCGGACACCGTCGATCAGGGCGCGGCCGGCGGCGACGTGGCGGCGCCCGGCCACCGGCGCCAGCCGGGCCAGCGAGGCATTCATGTCCAGCGGCTCGGCGGCGCGGCGGCGCAGGATCTCCAGCTCGGCCGCCTCCGAGGGAAAGTCGATCACCAGTTTGAACAGGAAGCGGTCGAGCTGGGCTTCCGGCAGCGGGTAGGTGCCCTGGTTCTCGATCGGGTTCTGGGTGGCGACCACGAAGAACTGGTCGCCGAGCGGATGGTCGGTGCCGTCGATGGTCGCCACGTATTCGTTCATCACCTGCAGTAGGGCGGCCTGGGTCTTCGGCGGCGCCCGGTTGATCTCGTCGGCCAGCAGGATGTCGGTGAACACCGGCCCCTTCACCAGCCGGAACTCGTTGGTGCGGAAGTCGAACAGGTTGGCGCCGAGCACATCGCCCGGCATCAGGTCCGGGGTGAACTGGATGCGTCCGAACTCCAGGTCCAGGGCAGCGGCGAAGCTGCGCGCCAGCAGCGTCTTGGCGGTGCCGGGCGGCCCCTCGAGCAGGGTGTGGCCGCGCGCGAACAGCGCCACCAGAAGCAGGTCGACGGCCTCGTCCTGGCCATGCACCGCCCTGCCGATCTCCCGGCGGATCGCGTCAGCGACCGCGCGAAGCCCGTCCAAATCCATGCAGCACCTGCTCTATTATTGTTTCGAAACGATCCAGCCGTCGCACCGCCTCGGAGGTCGGCGCGCCGGTCGGAAGACCTTCGGCCTCGGCGACGGCCTCGCGCAGGCGGCGGTCGAGGCTGGGGTCGCGGCGGCCGACCGCCCGGCCGACCTGCTCGAGCGGGGATCCGATATCGGGGCGGTGCGGGCCGAGCAGCTCGGCCGCCAGCGCCTGCAGCCGGCCGGCGACATGGGCGCGCAGCAGCGCGTCGTCGCGGCCGGTCAGCCGCAGCAGCCGCGCCTTGGCGGCGATACCGACCTCGCGCGCCGCCCGCGGCCCGTCGTCGTAGGGCCGCAACGGCGGCCCGAAGCGCAGCGCGGCGCGCCACAGCAGCAGCGCCGCCAGCGCGGCGAAACCCGCCCACAGCCAGGCGAAGGGCGGCTCGACGAACCGTGCGAGGTCCGACCAGCGCCGCTCGTCGCGAACCGGGCCGGCCGGGCGGTCCTCGATCGACCAGGGCAGCGTCGAGTAGTCGACGACCACCGGGCGGCCGGCGGCGAGCCGGCCGAGCAGCTCGCGGGCGATCGCGGCGTTGTCGCCGAGCCGCAGCCCGTGGCTGTTCAGCAGGTCGGGGTCGGACAGCACCCAGAAGCTCTCGTTGCCGCCGCCGCAGCGCCCGAGCAGCATCGCCTGGCGGTCGCCGACCAGCGGCACGCAGTCGGCACCGCGCAGCACCTGCGGCAGGTACAGCCGGGCCTGCCGCGGCGAGCCCTCGACGCCGAAATCCCGGAACGCGCCGGCCGGGCGTTCGAGCCGGCCGCCGATCCCGGGCAGCTGGCCGCGGCTCAGCGGGTCGTCGCCGGCGTCGCGCAGCAGCACCGGATGCGCGACGCCGGTCAGGGCGACACCGGTACGCCATTTCGGCAGCACCACCAGCGTCGGCAGCAGCCGGATCTTGGCGAGCACGACGGCACGCCGGATGTCGACCTGGTCGGCCTCGCGGATCAGCGCGTCCTGGTCCTCGGGCTGCGTGCGCCAGTGATCGATGTTGCCGTCGTAGAGCGGCAGGATCCGCAGCCCGACGCGTTCGCGCTCGAGCAGCGCGCCGCCCTGGAAGCCGCGGGCCTCGAGGCCGCCGTCACGCAGCCACGCCACCAGGCCGTCGAACCCGATCGGCGAGCGCCGCAGCTGCCGGTCGGCACCGCCCAGCGCCCACAGTACGAAGGCGGCAACGCCGCCGACGACGAGCGCGAGCATGATCCAGTCGGCGGCGCGCCCGCGCGTCGCCGCGGCGCTGGCCTTGCCGTCGCTCACGACCGCTCTCCCTGGCGCCCGGCAGCGGCGAAGATCGGCCGCGCCGCCTCCAGGCAGGCCAGGAACGCCTCGTCGGTCAGCTCACGCCCGCCGAAGCGCACGACCTCGGCCTGCCGGACGATCATCCGCAGGGCCGGCAAGGGCGGCCAGGCGGCCGGCAACCGGCGCAGCGCCTCGCGGGCGGTCAGGCTGCGGGCGAGGCTGCCGCCATTGGCCCGCGCCGCCCGCTCCAGCGAACGCTCCAGCAGCACGTGCAGGGCATGCCGACGGTCGGCCAGCCGGGCGATGGCCTCGAGGCCGTCGGGTGCGGGCTCTGCGTCGCTTGCCGCAGGTGCGGCGGCAGCCCGCGAGCGGATGCCCCTTTCCGGCGGCCGCACCAGCGACACCGCCCGCGCCCCGCCGAAGCGGGCGGCGAGGAGCAGGATCGCCAGCAGGACCAGGACCGCGACCGCGGCCACGACCCAGCGATCCACCGGCGCGCCGGAAGCCGGACTCGAGGCGGGCTCGGGCGCGGCGGGTGGTTCGACCTCGATATCGGTGCGCAGGTCCGGGGCCGGCCGGGCTGGATCGAAATACGCCACGCCGGGGCGCGTGCCGCTGCCGCGGACGGCATCGAGATAGGCCCGCCCACCAGTACCGATGCCGGCCTCCATCTCGACCGGCGCCTGGGTATCCGCCGTCTGGGCGAGCGCCGGCCCGGCCGAGGCCGCCGCGATGGACAGGACGAGGATCAGCGGCTTCGACAAGAGGCAGCCCGGGTCGGTGACGCGCCGGCCAAGGTAGCGCGACGGCCCCCGATCGCAAGCGCCCCGGGTGCCGGGCCAGGTGCCGCACCCGATCTCGACCGCGTTCGGCTTCCATGGCAGTCTCCGGCACCCTGCGTCCGACCGGAACCCGCCATGACCGTCATAGCGACCGTCGAGCAGCTCGAGGCCCTGTACGGGGTGCCGGGCGAGGCATCGACCGCCAAGGAAGTCTCCTGGATCACCCCGCATTACCGCGCCTTCATCGCGGCCTCGCCCTTCGTCGCACTGGCGACCTCGGGGCCGGAGGGGCTCGACTGCTCGCCGCGCGGCGATCTCGCCGGCTTCGTGCGGGTGCATGACGAGCGCACCCTGATGATGCCGGACCGGCGCGGCAACAACCGCGTCGACTCGCTGCGCAACATCGTGCGCGAGCCGCGGGTCGGGCTGCTGTTCCTGATCCCCGGCTCGGGCACCACGCTGCGGGTCAACGGCCGGGCGCATCTCGCTACCGACCCGGCCCTGCTGGCGTCGTTCGAGATGGACGGCAAGCCGCCGCGCTCGGTGATCGTGGTGGCGGTGGAGACGGTGTTCTTCCAATGCGCCCGCGCCATCATCCGCGCCGAGCTGTGGAATCCGGCCCGCCATGTCGACCCGAAGAGCCTGCCGACCCCCGGGCAGATCCTGGCGGCGCTCAGCGAGGACCGGGTCGGCGGCGAGAGCTACGACCGCGAATGGCCGGAGCGCGCGGCGAAGTCGATGTGGTAGAGCGGAGCGGCGTGTGGGTCCCGGATCTCCGCGGCTTCGCCGCTACGTCCGGGATGAGGTTTTGTTTTGGTCCTCATCCCGGGCGACGCGGAGCGGCGACCCGGGATCCACGGAGCGACGGGCGTTACAGCCCCTGCAGCGCCGGCGGGTCGTCGGTGACGATGCCGGCGATGCCCCAGCCATACAGCTCGGCGGCGCGGGCGCGGTCGTTGACGGTGTAGGTCATCGGAACCCAGCCGCCGGCGGCGATCTGCGCCACGTCGGCTGCGGTCTTCAGCGACTGCTGGTCGGAGATCACCGACACCACGCCGAGGTCGCGGGCGGCGTCCTGCCAGCCCTGCGGGAATTTCCAGACCAGCAGGCCGCGATGGAAGGTCGGCGCGTAGTCGCGGATCACCCGCAGCGCCGGGATCGCGAAGCTGGTGATGAACACCGGGTCGTCGGCGGTCCAGCCGGCGTCGTCGAGCACGGCCAGCACCGCGGCGGCGGTCGCCGCCTCGGTGCCCTTGTCCGGCTTGATCTCAAGGTCGAGGCCCAGCCCCAGGCTGCGGCACTCGGCGAGGCATTGCCGCAGCGTCGGCACGGGTTCGCCGGCGAAGCGCGGATGAAACCAGGAGCCGGCGTCGAGCCGGCCGATGTCGGCCGAATCCCGGCCCGCAACGGGGCCGGTAGCGGCGGTCGTGCGGTCGAGCTGCGCGTCGTGCATGAGGACCGGGACCTTGTCCCGGGCCAGCTTGGCGTCGATCTCGATCCAGCCGACGCCGGACTCGGCGGCGGCCCGGATCGAGACCAGCGTGTTCTCGGGCGCCAGTGCGGCGGCGCCGCGGTGACCGATCAGGCGGGGGGCGGCGAAGGCGGAGGCGCCGGGTCCGATTGACATGTCGATCCTTCCCGGCGCCAGCCGCCGCCCGCTGCCGTTACTCGGCGGCCTTCTTCTCCAGGTCCTCGCCGGTCTTCTGGTCGACGACCTTCATGGACAGCTTGACCTTGCCGCGGTCGTCGAAGCCGATGACCTTGACCTTCACGGCGTCGCCTTCCTTGACGATCTCGCCGACGCTCTCCGGCCGCCGCTCGGCGGTCAGCTGGCTGATGTGCACCAGGCCGTCCTTCGGGCCGAGGAAGTTCACGAAGGCGCCGAACTCCAGCACCTTCACGACCTTGCCGTCGTAGATCTCGCCGACCTCGGGCTCGGCCACGATCGACCGCACCCAGTTGTAGGCGGCGTCGAGCGAGCTCTGCTCGACCGCGGCGATCTTCACCGAGCCGTCGTCCTCGATGTCGATCTTGGCGCCGGTGACCTCGCAGATCTCGCGGATCACCTTGCCGCCGGAGCCGATGACCTCCCGGATCTTGTCGGTCGGGATCTTCATCATCAGCATCTTCGGCGCGGTCGCCGACACGCCCTCGCGGGCGTTGTTCAAGGCCTTGGCCATCTCGCCGAGGATGTGCATCCGGCCGTCACGCGCCTGGCCGAGCGCCACCTGCATGATCTCGCGGGTGATCGAGGTGATCTTGATGTCCATCTGCAGGGCGGTGACGCCCTTCTCGGTGCCGGCGACCTTGAAATCCATGTCGCCGAGATGATCCTCGTCGCCGAGGATGTCGGACAGCACCGCGAACTTCTCACCTTCCTTGATCAGGCCCATGGCGATGCCCGCCACCGGCCGCAGCAGCGGCACGCCGGCATCCATCAGCGACAGCGAGGTGCCGCACACCGTGGCCATCGAGGAGGAGCCGTTCGACTCGGTGATCTCGGAGACCACCCGGACGGTGTAGGGGAAGGTCTCCTTGCTCGGCAGCAGCGGCCGGGTGGCGCGCCACGCCAGCTTGCCGTGGCCGATCTCGCGGCGGCCCGGCGAACCCATGCGGCCGGCCTCGCCCACCGAATAGGGCGGGAAGTTGTAGTGCAGCATGAAGTGCTCGCGGTACTCGCCCTCGAGCGCGTCGATGATCTGCTCGTCCTGGCCGGTGCCCAGCGTGGTGACCACGATCGCCTGGGTCTCGCCGCGGGTGAACAGCGCCGAGCCGTGCGTGCGCGGCAGCACCCCGACCTCGGCGACGATCGGCCGCACGGTCTTGGTGTCGCGGCCATCGATGCGCTGGCCGGTCTCCAGGATGCGGCCACGGACGATGTCGCTCTCGATCTCCTTGAGCTTGCCCTTGGCCGCTTCGATCTCGGCGGCCTCCGTCAGGGTGGCGAGCGCCTTCTGCTTGGCGGCGCCGACCTTGTTCTGGCGCTCGGTCTTGTTCGCCTCGTCGTAGGCGGCCTCGAGGTCGGCCTTGCAGGCGGCCTCCAGCTTGCCGCGCAGCGCGTCGGTGTCGAGTGCGGCGGCCGGCAGGTCCATCGGATCCTTCGCGCAGGCCTCGGCCAGCTCGATGATCGCCTGGATGACCGGCTGGAACGAGTCATGGCCGAAGTTGACGGCGCCGAGCATGACCTCCTCGGACAGCTCCGACGCCATCGACTCGACCATCAGCACGCCTTCCTGGGTGCCGGCGACGATCAGGTCGAGCTCGGAGTCCTTGACGTCGTCCATCAGCGGGTTGAGCACATAGGCGCCGTTCTTGTAGCCGACGCGGCAGCCGCCGATCGGGCCGAGGAACGGCACGCCGGAGATGCACAGCGCCGCCGAGGCGCCGACCATCGCGACGACGTCGGGGTCATTCTCCAGGTCATGCGCCAGCACGGTGCAGATGACCTGGGTCTCGTTCTTGAAGCCCTTCACGAACAGCGGCCGGATCGGCCGGTCGATCAGCCGCGAGGTCAGGACCTCCTTCTCGGTCGGCCGGCCCTCGCGCTTGAAGAAGCCGCCCGGGATCTTGCCGGCGGCGAAGGTCTTCTCCTGATAGTGCACCGACAGCGGGAAGAAGTCGATGCCGGGCCTCGGGGTCTTCGCGGCGACCACGGTGCAGAGCACCACGGTGTCGCCGTACTGGGCCAGCACGGCGCCATCGGCCTGGCGTGCCATCTTGCCGGTCTCGAGGGTGAGCGTGCGCCCGCCCCACTGAACTTCCTTGCGGTAAACTTCGAACATACGATCGTTCCTTCGCTTGGAACCGCGTGGTCCAAACGCAACCCCGTCCTATCGGTCCGCTCGAATCGGTCGGCGGCACAAGCACGACGACCCGTCGGCAGCGCTATGCCGACGGGCGATCCTGCATCTCACGATGGAGGGGGAATGGACGCCCTGCTTCGTCATGGCGTCGCTGCGGTAGTCCCTCGGTTCATCTCTCTCTTGCGCGGCCGTTCCATGCCATGGAACGTCCACGCGGTCAATGGTCGCAGAGGCGTGTCACCGAAGGGCGGGTCCCGGATCGGCCGCGCCGATGCGCGCCCGTCCGGGATGACGATAAGGCCAGGTGAGCCTCGTTACTTTTCCGTCGTCAGCCCGGAGGCGCGCAGCGCGATCCGGGACCCACCGGACACGTCAGCGGCGGATGCCGAGGCGGCCGATGATCTCGCCGTACTTCGGCTCGTTCTTGCGCTTGAGATAGTCGAGCAGCCGGCGGCGCTGGCCGACCAGCATCAGCAGGCCACGGCGGGAGTGGAAGTCCTGCTTGTGCGCCTTCATGTGCTCGGTGAGGTTGGTTATGCGCTCCGACAGCAGAGCGATCTGCACCTCGGGCGACCCGGTGTCGCCTTCCTTGGCGGCGAATTCCTTGATGAGCGCAGTCTTGCGCTCCGCGGTAATCGACATCGTCCTCTCTCCTTCGTTCAGAGGTTCAGCACTCGCACCGGGCGAATGGCGCCGCCTTCGATCCGCGCGATCGCGACCGGAGTGTCGCCCTCCCGGGCGTAAACCAGGTCGCCTTCGCGAAGATGGCCGAAACGGTCCCGATCCATGGCTCGGAAAACGGGAACGCCTTGGCCGTTGCGGAGCGTCTTCGCCTCGGGGCCGCTCAAGGCCAGCGCCGGGATGCCGTCCAGCGCGGTCTCGACAGGCCTGAGATGCTCTAAAGCCGCGGGGTTATGCATCAGCGCCGCGAGTGAATCCAGTGAAATCGCTGCACTCTCGGCGAACGGGCCGACCCGCAGCCGCCGCAGCGCCACGATGTGGCCGACGGTTCCGAGGCTGCCGGCGAGATCGCGGGCCAGGGCGCGCATGTAGGCGCCCTTGCCGGACGACACCCGGAAGCGGGCGCGGTCGGCATCGACCACCTCGGCGAGGTCGAAGGCCAGGATCTCGATGCGCCGCGCCTCGAGCTCGACCTCCTCGCCCGAGCGGGCGAGGTCGTAGGCACGCTCGCCGTCGACCTTGACCGCCGAATAGGCCGGCGGCACCTGCTCGATGACGCCGACGAAGGCCGGGGTCGCGGCACGGATCGCCTCGGCCCCGGGCCGCACGTCGGAGGTCGCGGTCACCGCGCCCTCGCCGTCGTCGGTGGACCGCGCCTCGCCCCACTGGATCGTGAAATCGTAGTCCTTGGTTGCGTCCATGACGTAGGGGACGGTCTTGGTCGCCTCGCCCAGCGCGATCGGCAGGACCCCGGTGGCCAGCGGATCGAGTGTGCCGGCATGGCCGGCCTTGGCGGCGTCGAACACCCGCCGCACGATGGCGACCGCCTGCGCGGAACTGACCCCGGACGGCTTGTCGAGGACGACCCAGCCGTGCACCGGCTGGCCGCGCTTACGACGCGCCATTCCGGTCGGCCTCCCCGGATTCCGCGTCCTCGGCTTCGCTGTCCTCGTTCTCGGCGGGAGCCGTCTCGAGGTCGCGACGCACCGCCGGGTCGCGCAGCAGAGCATCGATCCGGCTGGAGGTGTCGAAGGCGGTGTCGCGCTCGAAGCGCAGCCGGGGGGCGAATCTGAGCTTGATGTCGCGGGCCATCAGCCCGCCCAGGCGGCCGGCGTTGCGCGTCAGCGCCGCCAGCAGCTCCGCCGCATCGCCGCCCCCGAGCGGTACGATCCAAACCGTCGCGTTGCGCAGGTCCGGCGTCATCGTGACTTCGGAGATCGTCACCGGCGCGTCGTAAAGCGCGGGATCATGCAGCGTGCCACGCTCCAGCACGCGCGCCAATGCACGGCGAATCTCCTCGCCCACGCGCAATTGCCGCTGGCTCGGCTCCTGCGGAGCCGCATCCCGTCCGGTCATGGCACAGATCCCCTGGCAGTGGACGTCGGCCTCCCTGAGCGCACTCAGTTGGCCGACGCCTCCCGCACCGACTCGAGGGTCCGGGCGATCTCCCGCAACTCGAAGCACTCGATGCGGTCACCCACGCGGATGTCGTCGTAGTTCTCGAAGGCCATACCGCACTCATAGCCCTCGCGCACGTCACGGACCTCGTCCTTGAAGCGCTTGAGCGTCTTGAGCGTGCCCTCGTGGATGACCACGTCGTCACGCAGCAGGCGGACCTTGCAGCCGCGCTTGATGACCCCATCGGTGACCATGCAGCCGGCGACCTTGCCGACCTTGGTGATGTTGAACACCTCGCGGATCGAGGCGTAGCCGATGAACTCTTCCCGGATCTCCGGCGCCAGCATGCCGGTGAGCAGGGCTTTGATGTCGTCGACCAGGTCGTAGATGATCGAGTAGTAGCGGATCTCCAGCCCCTCGCGGCGCGCCATCTCGCGGGCCTGAGGATTGGCGCGGACGTTGAAGCCGATGATCAGGCCGCTCGACGCCTTCGCCAGGCTGATGTCGGACTCGCTGATCGGGCCGACAGCCCCATGCAGGATCCGCGGCTTGACCATGGTGTTCTCGAGCTTCTCGACGGTCGCCTTGATCGCCTCGTAGGACCCGTGCACGTCGGTCTTGATGACCAGCGGCAACTCCGAGGCCGAGCCGGCCTGGATCGCCGACAGCATCTGCTCGACGGTGCCGCGGGCACCGGCGGCGGCCTGCTTGTCGCGGATCAGGCGCTGCCGGTAGTCGGCGATCTCGCGGGCCCGGCCCTCGTTCTCGACCACCACGAACTCGTCGCCGGCGGTCGGCGTGCCCTGCAGGCCGAGCACCTCGACCGGCTGGGTCGGGCCGGCGCTGTCGACCTGGACGCCGCGGTCGTCGACCAGGGCGCGCACCTTGCCCCACTCGGCGCCGGCGACGAACACGTCGCCCACGCGGATGGTGCCGCGCTGCACCAGGACCGTGGCGACGCTGCCGCGGCCGCGCTCGACCTTGGCCTCGATCACCACGCCCTCGGCGGACCGGTCGGGATTCGCCTTCAGCTCCAGCACCTCGGCCTGGAGCATGATCGCCTCCAGCAGGGTGTCGATGCCGACTTTGGTCTTGGCCGACACGTCGACGACCTGGACGTCACCGCCCATTTCCTCGACCACGATGTTGTGCTGCAGCAGCTCCTGGCGGACCCGCGCCGGCTCGGCGTCCGGCTTGTCGATCTTGTTGCAGGCCACGATGATCGGCACGTTCGCCGCCTTGGCGTGGCGGATCGCCTCGACGGTCTGCGCCATGATGCCGTCGTCGGCCGCGACCACCAGGATGACGATGTCCGTGACGTTGGCGCCGCGCGCCCGCATCTCGGTGAAGGCCTCGTGACCCGGCGTGTCGATGAAGGTGATCTTGTCGCCCGACGGGATCTGCACCTGGTAGGCGCCGATGTGCTGGGTGATGCCGCCGGCCTCGCCGCTGACCACGTCGGCGGCGCGGATGGCGTCGAGCAGCGAAGTCTTGCCGTGGTCGACGTGGCCCATCACGGTCACCACCGGCGAGCGAGGCTGCATCGCCTCGGCGTCGTCGGCGACGCCGCGCATGCCGAGTTCGACGTCGGACTCCGCCACGCGGCGGACCCGGTGGCCGAACTCCTGCACGATCAGCTCGGCGGTGTCGGCGTCGATCGCCTGGTTGATGGTGGCCATCACGCCCATCTTCATGAGCGACTTGACCACGTCGCCGGCCCGCTCCGCCATGCGGTTGGCGAGCTCCTGGACGGTGATGGTCTCCGGGACCACCACGTCGCGGGCGAACTTGACGTTCTCGTCCTGGTCGAGCAGCCGCTGCCGCTCGCGCTCGCGGGCCCGGCGGACCGAGGCCAGCGACCGCGTCCGCTCGCTGTCGTCGAGGGCAGCCGAGATCGTCAGCTTGCCGCCGCCGCGGCGACCGGCGCCGGCGGGTGGGCCGGCCCGGCCGCGCGCCGGGCGCTTGGCGGCGTCGCCGCCACGGCCGCGCCGGCGACGCTCGCCCTCGTCCTCGCTCTCGGTGACCGGGGCGCGGGTGTTGATGGTGGCCGGTGCCGGCGAGGCTGGCGAATTGGTGCCGGCGGGCTGGCGCTCGAGACGCGCCTGGGCGCGCTCGGCCGCGGCCTTCGCCTGCCGGGCGGCCTCCTCCTCGGCGAGACGGGCGGCCTCGGCGGAGCGCCGGCCTTCCTCGTCGTCGACGATCTTGCGCATCTCGTCCAGCTCGGCCTGGCGGCGGTCCTTCTCGACCACCGGTTCGGCCTGCCCGACCTCCTCGATCACCGGCTCGGCGGCATGATGCTCCGCGGCCGCGGCGGCCTGGGTCGCCGGGGCGCTGGCGGCGACCGCCTCGCTGTGCTTGAGACCTTCCTGGAGGGCGCGCGTGCGGGCCGCGCGCTCCTCGGCGGTGAGCTCGCGGCCGGCGCCGCTGCCACCCTTGCCGCCGCCGGCCGGGCCGGGAGCGGTGGCGCGCCGACGGCGCACCTCGACCTGTACGGTCTTCGAGCGCCCGTGCGAGAAGCTCTGCTTGACCTGGCTCGTCTCGACCGACTTGCCGAGGGACAGCTTGTTGCGGCCCCCGGAGAGGCTCAGCTTCTTGCGGTCCTGGTCACTGGTGCTCGACATCTTGTCTTCGCCCAAATCATCCATCCATCAACGGGCCGGCGCTCTCAATACACGCACCAGCCGGGTTTTCCAAGCGCGGCTCCGGGGTAGACGACCGGAATCCGGCGAGTCGGTCGGCGTCCCGCCGCAGGCGGTCCGCCAGGCCGCCCCCGGGGCCGCCACTGTCCACGAAGCCGTGGACCATATGCTCGCGCCCGAAGGCGCCTGCCAGTTCGGCCGCGGTGAGCGCGGCGACGATCGGCCGCCCGCCCTCCGCTCCCCCGGCCAGCGCCCGCAGCCGGGCGCGTCCATCCTCGGCGCCGTCGGAGGCCTCCAGCAGCAGCCCCGGCCGCCCCGCCTCCAGCGCCTGGCGGACCTTGGCGAGGCCCGCCACCGCCGCCCCGGCGCGCCGCGCCAGTGCCAGCAGGTCGAGGCAGCGCCGCGCCAGCAGCCACTCCACGCGGTCGGCCAGCCCCGGGTCCACCTGCACCGCCCGGCCGGCACCGCGTCCGAACAGCCGCTTGTCGACCGCCCGCTGCAGCACCGCCCGGTCGGCGGTCACCCAGATCCCGCGCCCCGGCAGCCGCTCGTCCACATCCGGGACGATCGCGCCGTCGGGGCCGACCACGAAGCGGATCAGGCCGCCGCGCGGACCGCTCTCGCGGGTGACGAGGCAGCGCCGCTCGGGGTCGGCGGCTTCCGCCGTCGCATCACGCCGTCGGCTCAGCTCCGGCCTCCTCGCCGCTCTCCTCGCCGCCCTCCTCGCCCTCGAACCAGTGGGCACGGGCGGCCATGATCACGGCGTTGGCCTGATCCTCGTCGAGCGACTCGGCCGGCAGGATCTCCAGCAGCTCGTCGCTCGCCAGGTCGGCGACATCGTCCAGCGTCTTCACGCCCTTCTCGCCGAGCGCCACCAGCATCGCCGGGGTCAGCCCTTCGAGGGCGGCCACCTCGTCGGTGACGCCGAGCTCGGTGCGCAGCGCCTCCAGGCGGACCCGCTCGGCCTCGACATGGTTCAGTGCCCGGGTCTGCAGCTCGTGCGCGACGTCGGCATCGAAGCCCTCGATCTCGGCGAGGTCCTCGAGGTCGGCATAGGCGATCTCCTCCACCGAGGTGAAGCCCTCGGCGACCAGCAGGCCGGCGATCACGTCGTCGATGTCGAGCGCACCGATGAAGATCTCCGAACGCACCCGGAACTCTTCCTTGCGGCGGTCCGACTCCTCCTGCTCGGTGAGGATGTCGATGTCCCAGCCGGTCAGCATCGAGGCCAGGCGCACGTTCTGGCCGCGCCGGCCGATCGCCAGCGACAGCTGCTCGTCCGGCACCACCACCTCGATGCGCCCGGCATCCTCGTCGAGCACGACCTTCGACACCTCGGCCGGGGCCAGCGCGTTGACCACGAAGGTCGCCGGGTCCTCGGACCATGGGATGATGTCGATCTTCTCGCCCTGCAGCTCGCCGACCACGGCCTGCACGCGCGAGCCGCGCATGCCGACGCAGGCGCCGACCGGGTCGATCGAGCTGTCGTAGGAGATCACCGCGATCTTGGCGCGCGAGCCCGGATCGCGGGCCACTGCCTTGATCTCGATGATGCCGTCATAGACCTCCGGCACCTCCTGGCGGAACAGCTGCCGCATGAAGTCCGGATGCGTGCGCGACATGAAGATCTGCGGGCCGCGCGGCTCCGAGCGGACGTCCTCGATATAGGCGCGGATGCGGTCGCCCTGGCGGAAGGTCTCGCGCGGCAGCAGCCGGTCGCGCCGCAGGATCGCCTCGGCGCGCTGGATCTCGACGGTGACGTTGCCGTATTCGACGCGCTTGACGACGCCGTTGATGATCTCGCCGGCGCGGCCCTTGTATTCCTCGAACTGGCGCTGGCGCTCGAATTCGCGGACCTTCTGGACGATCACCTGCTTGGCGGTCTGGGCGGCGATGCGGCCGAAGTCGATCGGCGGCAGCGGCTCCTCGATGACGCTGCCGATCTCCAGCGCCGGGTCGCGGCGCTTGGCCTCGGCCAGGGTGATCTGCCCGAACTCGTCCTCCACCGTCTCGACCACGGTGGTGCAGCGCTTCAGCCCGATCTCGCCGGTGCGCCGGTCGATGGTCGCGCGGATGTCGTGGTCGGGACCGTATTTGGAACGCCCGGCCTTCTGGATCGCCTGCTCCATGGCGATCAGCACCTCTTCGCGGTCGATGCCCTTGTCGCGGGCGACCACGTCGGCGACCTGGATGAGCTCCAGCTTCGGTTGCGTCGCGATGTCCATCGTCTTCGTCGTCCTCCTAGGGCGCAGCCGTCACTTGCCGCCGTCGCCCGGGCCTTTCCCGCCCGGGCCGTCGTCATCCGGGCCGTCGTCATCCGAGCCGTCGTCATCCAACTCGTCGTCGCCGCGGGCCGGGGCGCTCGCCGCCACCAGCTCGTCGGTCAGGATCAGCTTGGCGCGGGCGATCCCCTCGAAGGGCAGGGCATCGTTCGCACCCGACTCGGTCTCCACCAGCACCCGGTCCGCGTCGTCGACGCCGAGCAGCCGGCCGCTGAAACGCTTGCGGCCGTCGATCGGCTCCGCCAGGTCGATGCGGGCCTCGAAACCGGCGTAGCGCCGGAAGTCCTTCAGGCGGGTCAGCGGCCGGTCGATGCCGGGCGAGCTGACCTCCAGAGTGTACTCGCCGGAGATCGGGTCCTCGACATCCAGGATCGCCGAGATCGAACGGCTGATCCGGGCACAGTCGTCGACGTTCATCCCCGAGCCGTCCGGCCGTTCGGCCATGATCTGGAGCGTCGGGCGGCGGCCGCCGGTGAGCATCACCCGCACGACCTCGTAGCCCATAGCCTCGATGGACGGGGCGATGATCGCCTCGATCCGCCGGGTGGACATCCCGCTGGTGTGCGCGTCCGTCAAGCCGCCCTCGCTCCCCATCGGGGGCGGTTACCGCCAACAAAAAAGTGGGCCATTGGCCCACCCCCGATCGTAGCTCCGATTAAGGAGACTGGGATATAGCGGAGGCGGCGGCGAATCGCAAGGGTGGCGAGTCGCCGAGCCGCGCTACACCTTCACGAACTTCAGATACGCCGGCTCCCGCCCTTCCTTGCGCGCCTTCGCCTCGTAGCGGGTCTCCGGCCAATCGTCGGGCCGGATGCGCCAGTCGGCCATGCGGCGGCCGGTCCAGCGCAAGCCCGGATGCGTGGTCACGCGAGCCAGGATCCAGCGCAGATAGGCGGGATCGTCGGTGGCGATGCGCAGCTCGCCGCCCGGCACCAGCAGCTCGTGGAAGCGGGCGATCGAGGCGTGCTGCACGATCCGGCGGAAGTGGTGCCGGCGCTTCGGCCAGGGGTCGGGGTGCAGCACGAAGATCCGCTCCAGCGAGCCGGCCGGCAGGGCGGCGACCAGCGGGCGGATGTCGTCGGCGACGATGCGCACGTTGTCGAGGCCCTGGTCCTGCAGGTGCCGCAGCAGCGAGGCGACGCCGTTCAGGAACGGCTCGCCGCCGATGATGCCGACATCAGGGTTGTGCGCCGCCTGCCAGGCCAGGTGCTCGCCGCCGCCGAAGCCGATCTCCAGCCAGACCGCCCTGGGTTGCGCGGGCGCCGGCCGTGCCGGATCGGCCGGGCGGGCGAACCAGCCGCGCGGGTCGCCGGCGAAGTCCGCCGGCACCGCGAGATCCGGCAGCCGCCCGTCGAGCAGCGCCTGCATGCCGACGCGCAGCGGCCGGCCCTTGCGGCGGCCGAAGAACAGCTGCTCGCCCGGGATGCGGCCGGGAATCGGGGGCTGCGGCATGCCGGCCGGCGCGGCGGCGTGAGTCTGGGTGGCGGCGCTCAGGCGAGGGCGGACTTCAGGTCGTCGACCAGATCCAGCTTCTCCCAGGTGAAGCCGCCGGTGGCGTCCGGCGTGCGGCCGAAATGGCCGTAGGCCGAGGTCCGCGCGTAGATCGGGTTGTTCAGCGCCAGGCGGGTGCGGATGCCGCGCGGCGACAGGTCGACGATCTCGCCGATCACCGCCGACAGCTTCGCCTCGTCGACCCGGCCGGTGCCGTGGGTCTGCACGAAGATCGACAGCGGGTGCGAGATGCCGATCGCGTAGGACACCTGGATGGTGCACTTGTCGGCGAGGCCGGCGGCCACGACGTTCTTGGCCACCCAGCGCGCCGCGTAGGCGGCCGAGCGGTCGACCTTGGTCGGGTCCTTGCCGGAGAACGCGCCGCCGCCATGCGGGGCGGCCCCGCCGTAGGTGTCGACGATGATCTTGCGGCCGGTCAGGCCGCAGTCGCCGTCGGGGCCGCCGATCACGAAGCGGCCGGTCGGGTTGATGTAGTAGACGGTGTCGTCGTCGGTCCAGCCCTCGGGCAGGGTCTGGCGGATGAACGGCAGCACGATGCCGTGCACCTGCTCCTGGCTGAGATCGGCGTCGTGCTGGGTCGACACCACCACCGACGTCGCCTTGACCGGCTTGCCGTTCTCGTAGCGCAGGGTGACCTGGCTCTTGGAGTCGGGGCCCAGACCCTTGACGCTGCCGTCGTGGCGCGCCTGCGCCATGCGGCGCAGGATCTCGTGGCTGTAATGGATGGCGGCCGGCATCAGCGCGTCGGTCTCGGTGCAGGCGTAGCCGAACATGATGCCCTGGTCGCCGGCGCCTTCGTCCTTGTTGCCGGCGGCGTCGACGCCCATGGCGATGTCGGTCGACTGCTCATGCAGCAGAATGTCGATGCCGCAGGTCTTCCAGTGGAAGCCGTCCTGCTCATAGCCGATGTCGCGGACCGCCTGGCGGACCTTCTCCTCCATCAGCGCGTGGGTGACGCTGCCGGGGCCGCGCACCTCGCCGGCGAGGACGATCTTGTTGGTCGTCGCCAGGGTCTCGCATGCCACCCGGCTGGTCGGATCGGCCCCCAGGAACAGGTCGACGATGGTGTCCGAGATGCGGTCGCAGACCTTGTCGGGATGCCCTTCCGACACCGACTCGCTGGTGAACAGGTAGCTCGACTGGCTCAACAGATCCTCCGCGCGGCAGACCAGGGGCCCGGCGATCCCGAAGGGCCGGGAAACGACGAGAGCCGGGGTTCGGCACCGGCCCTGGTGCAGGATGCGGGGTTTTGGCGCGAATGCCGACCGGGGTCAAGAGCGAACCCCGGCCGGCCGCGAGGCCGGCAGGAGGCCGTCAGGGAGGCTAGCGCTCGTCGCCGTCGATGGCGTCGGCGATCGAGCGCGTCAGCTCGAACAGCCGGCGCCGCGCCAGGGGGTCCTGGATGCGGTAGAACGCCCGCACCAGCTCGATGGTCTCGCGGCGCTGCATCGGGTCGTCGTCGGGCGTCGGCAGCGACGGCGGAGCGCCCTCGGCCATCGCGTCCGGCAGGTCGTCGAAGAAGAACCCGACCGGCACCTGCAGGGCGCGGGCCAGGTCGAACAGCCGGCTGGCCCCCACCCGGTTGGCGCCGCGTTCGTATTTCTGCACCTGCTGGAAGGTCAGTCCCAGCGCCTCGCCCAAACGCTCCTGGCTCATGCCGAGCAGCGTGCGCCGCAGCCGGACACGCGCCCCGACATGGATGTCGACAGGATTGGGATTGCCAGCGGTGGGCGGACGACCGACCCGCCTGCGACTCGGCCGTTCACTCGCCATGCCGCCCTCATGATTCGTTAACCAAATTATGGCCGCATTATTCCATACTCTTGTATGCAGTCAACGGCGCTCAGCGCTTAAATTTTTTAGAAATCAAACAATTCGCCGGTGTTATTCAGTGCTTCGTCCACGCTGGATTCGGGCGGCGAGGAGCAGCAGCGCCACCGACAGCAGAAACATCACGTCGCCGAACCGGGAATACGGAGTCGGCGCCAGCGCACTCGGCAATGGCGTGTCCAGGCTGCCGGCGGTGCCCAATCCGAGTTCGCCGAGCGTGCGGCCGTAGGGGTCCGCGACGAACGAGATCCCGGTGTTGGCGGCGCGCACGATCGGCAGGCCCTCCTCGACCGCGCGCAGGCGGGTGATCGCCTGGTGCTGGTAGGGTCCGCTGGAGCGGCCGTACCAGGCGTCGTTGGTCAGGTTCAGCAACCAGCCCGGGCGGTCGCCGGGGCCGACCGCCGCACCGGGGAAGATCGCCTCGTAGCAGACCAGCGGCGACACCGGCGGCGCCCCCTCGAGCGGCAGCGTCATCAGGCCGGGGCCGGGGGTGAAGTCGCGGGAGCCCTGGACGATCGGCTCGACCGGCAGGATCCCGCGCAGCGGCACATACTCGCCGAACGGCACCAGGTGCGCCTTGTCGTAGGCCCAGCGGGTGCTGCCGTCGGCTGCCAGGGAGATCACGCTGTTGTAGACCAGGCCGGCGGATTCGCGCACCGCCCCGAACACCAGGCTGCCGCCGGCCGGCACCGCCCCGAGCAGGCCGGTCAGCGGCGTGGCATCGCCGATCAGGTAGGCGATCGCGGTCTCCGGCCACACCACCACCGTCGGCGCGGCACCGGCGGCGACCCCGTCGGCGCGCACGCTCGGAGCCGCACCGGCGGCGCTCAGGGACAGGTAGCGCAGCACGTGGCGCGGCTTCAGGGCCGGGTTCCACTTGTCGCGCTGGTCGACATTGCCCTGCACCACCCGCACCACCACGCCGTCGACGACGGGTGCCGGCCCGGCCGGCAGCCGCGCCGCGCCCCACAGCCCGAGCCCGCCGAGCAGTGCCGCGCAGATCGCGGTCGACGCCATCCGCCCGCGCCGGCCGGCGGCCGGATCGAGCCACAGCGCCGGCACCGCCGCCGCCAGCAGCGTCACCAGCGACAGGCCGTAGGCGCCGAACAGGGCCGCCGGCTGCAGCATCGCCGGCAGCGGGTCCCAGACATAGGCTGGAAGGTTCCAGGGAAAGCCGGTCAGGATATGGCCGCGCAGCCACTCCGCGGCGGCGAGGCAGGCGGCCAGGGCGAGCCAGCCCGCCACCCCGTCGGGCGCCAGCCGGCGGGCACTCCAGGCGGCGGCGGCGGTGAACAGCCCGAGCAGCGCCGGCAGGCCGGCGACCGCAAACGGGATCAGCCAGGCGTGGCGGGCGCCGTCGACCAGCAGCGCATTGGCGATCCAGTACAGCCCGGCGACATGAAAGCCGAAGCCCCAGAGCCAGGCGGCGAGTGCTGCGCCGCGGCCGGTCGCGGCGGTCCGCACCGCCCAGGCCAGTACGGCGACCGAGAAGATGGCGGGGATGATGCCGACCGGCGGGAAGGCCGCCGCCGCAGCGGCGCCCGCCAGCGCCAGCAGCAGGGCGCGCAGCGCCCGGTTCAGAATTCCCGGCACCACGTCACCCGGCCCCACGTCACCCGGCGTCAAGTCACTCGGCTTCACGTCATTCGGCGGCACGTTCGACCGCCGCCGGGCGCCTGCGCACCCGCAGCGTGCGCAGGCGGCGCGGATCGGCCGCCACCACCTCGAAATCGAGCCCGGCCGGGTGCCTGATCACCTCGCCGCGGGACGCCACCCGGCCGGCCAGGCTGAACACCAGGCCGCCGAGGGTGTCGATCTCCTCGCGCTCCTCCTCGGTCAGCACCGGGCCGACCAGCGCCTCGAACTCCTCGACCGTGGCACGGGCGTCGGCGAGGATGGTGCCGTCCGGCTTCTCCTCCAGCTTCGGCGCCTCCTGGACGTCGTGCTCGTCGCTGATCTCGCCGACGATCTCCTCGACCAGGTCCTCGATGGTGATCAGGCCGTCGATGCCGCCATACTCGTCGACCACCAGCGCCAGGTGGCGGCGGGTCATCCGCATCTCCTGCAGCAGGTCGAGCGCGCGCGAGGAGGGGGCGACGAACAGCACCTCGCGGGCGAGCTGCGACACCGGCGCGTCCTCGCCGCGGTTGAGATGCGCCATCACGTCCTTGATGTGCACCATGCCGGTCACGTCGTCGAGCGTGCCGCGGTAGATCGGCATGCGCGAATGCGCCGCCCCGCCCATCAGCTTGGCGACCTCCGACAGGGTGACCGACTGCTCGACGGCCACGATGTCGACGCGCGGCACCATGACGTCGTAGGCGGTGATGTCGCGCAGGCCCAGCACGTTGCGGATGATCGCGCCCTCATGCGGGTCGATCGGCGAGGAATCCTCGCCATTCTCGTCGATCAGATCCTCCAGCGAGGCGCGCACGCCCGAGTTGCCGTTGCGCCCGAGGCCGACTGCGCGCAGCAGGTTGCGCCAGGCCTCGCCCACCGGGCCGCGCTCCTGGGCGGCGACGGCATGGCCGTTCTCGCTCATGCCGCCCTCCCGTCGCGCGCATCGGTGGGCCCGGTCTCCGCGGATTCCGCATACGGGTCGGAAATCCCGAGGCCGGCGAGCACGGCACGCTCGACCGCCTCCATGTCCTCGGCATCGGCCTCGGTCTCATGGTCGTAGCCGCAGAGGTGGAGGACGCCGTGCACCACGAGGTGGCAGAGATGGTCGGCGGCGGCCTTGTCCTGCTCGGCGGCCTCGCGCTCGACCGTCTGCAGCGCCAGGATCACGTCGCCCAGCGGCCGCGGGCCGGCCTGCACCGGCGGCGTGAAGGCCGGCGGGAACGACAGGACGTTGGTGGCGTAGTCCTTGCCGCGGTGATCGCGGTTGAGCGCGCGGACCGCCGGATCGTCGGACAGCACCACCGACAGCTCGACGGCCTCGGGCTCGAACAGGTCCAGGGCGGCCGTCGCCGCCCGCCGCACCAACGCTTCCGGGTCCGCCGTGAGCGCGCGCCAGCCGGGATGGTCCACCCGGACCATCAGCTCGGCTGCCGCGGCCGCGGCGGTAGATCGAGGTCGGTCTTCGTCGGTCGTGTCGTCGTCGCTCATCGCTTGCTGGGGGTCATCGCTTGCCGGTGATGGGCAGGAGGGATCCCTCCCGCCGGTTGTAGGCGTGGACGATGCGGGTCACCAATGGATGCCGCACCACATCCGCCGCGGTGAACTCGATAAAGGCGACGCCCTCGACGGAATCAAGGGCCTCGACCGCATCGCGCAGCCCGGACTTGTTGCCCAGCGGCAGATCGACCTGCGACAGGTCGCCGGTGACCGCCATGCGCGAGTTCTCGCCGAGCCGGGTGAGGAACATCTTCATCTGGGTCGGCGTGGTGTTCTGCGCCTCGTCCAGGATCACGAAGGCGTTGGCCAGGGTGCGGCCGCGCATGAAGGCGAGCGGCGCCACCTCGATCTCGCCGGCGGCCAGCCGGCGCTCGACCTGCTCGCCCGGCATCATGTCGTACAGCGCGTCGTAGAGCGGCCGCAGATACGGGTCGACCTTGTCCTTCATGTCGCCCGGCAGGAAGCCCAGCCGCTCCCCCGCCTCCACGGCGGGGCGCGACAGGATGATGCGGTCGACCCGCTTGGCCTTCAGCATGGCGGCGGCGACCGCGACCGCCAGGTAGGTCTTGCCGGTGCCGGCGGGTCCGAGCCCGAACACCAGCTCGTTGTCGAGCAGCGCCTTCACATAGACCTGCTGGTTGGCCGAGCGCGCGTTGATCGGCCGCTTCCAGGTCTCCAGCAGCGCCTCGCCGGCGGCGTAGCCGCCGACGTCGCCGGAGCCGGTGTCGGCCGCCACCCAGGCCATCGCCGCGTCGATGTCGCCGGCCTCCAGCGCCCACGGCTCGCGACCCTTGTTGCGGGTCTTCTCGAGCCGCCGGTACAGCGCCTCCAGGGTCTTCTGTGCCGCCGGGGCCGAGGCGCCGTCGCCGGAGATCCGCAGCGTGTTGCCGAACGGCGCCAGCGACACCTTCAGCTTCTGCTCGATGCGGGTCAGGTTGCGGTCATGCTCGCCGAACAGCAGCGGCAGCAGCGAATGGTCGTGGAATTCGAGCTGGATCGAGGCGGTGTCCGCGCTCAAGCAATCGCCCTCTCGGTCTCGGGTTGCTCCGGATCGGCGGCGACGACCACCGTGCCGGAGAGGGAGTTCGCGTGGCCCTGCAGGATACGGACCGGAACGATCCGCCCGAGCAGGCGATCGGGTGCCATGGCATGCACCGACTGCATCCAGGGGCCGCGGCCGACCAACTGCCCGGCCCGCGAGCCGCGCCGCTCGAACAGCACCGGCTGCACCGTGCCGGCGGTCGCGGCGTTGAACGCGATCTGCTGCGCGCCGATCAGCTGCTGCAGCAACGCCAGCCGCTCGTCCTTCACCGCCGCGGGGACGGCGTCCTCCATGTCGGCGGCCGGCGTGCCCGGGCGGGCGCTGTACTTGAAGGTGTAGGCCTGGGCGTAGCCGACCTCGCGGACCAGCCGCAGGGTGTCGGCGAAGTCGAGGTCGGTCTCGCCGGGGAAGCCGACGATGAAGTCGGAGCTGAGCGCCAGGTCGGGGCGCGCGGCGCGCAGCCGGTCGACGATCCGCCGGTAGTCGTCGGCGCGGTGCTTGCGGTTCATCGCCGCCAGCACGCGGTCAGAGCCGGACTGCACCGGCAGGTGCAGATAGGGCATCAGCGCCGGCACGTCGCGATGCGCGGCGATCAACTCGTCGTCGACATCGCGCGGATGCGAGGTGGTGTAGCGCAGCCGCTCCAGTCCATCGATGCCGGCGAGTGCCCGGATCAGCCGCCCGAGCCCCCACACGCCGCCTTCGGGTGCCTCGCCATGGTAGGCGTTGACGTTCTGGCCGAGCAGGGTGATCTCGACGGCGCCCGTCGCCACCATCCGCCGCGCCTCGGCGAGCACCGCGGCGGCCGGGCGCGAGAACTCGGCGCCGCGGGTGTAGGGCACCACGCAGAAGGTGCAGAACTTGTCGCAGCCCTCCTGCACCGACAGGAAGGCGGCGGGGCCCTGGCCGGCGCTCTGCTCCGGCAGGTGGTCGAACTTGGCTTCGGCGGGGAAGTCGGTGTCGACCACCCGCGCGCCGCCGACCAGGTCGCGCTCGAGCGCCCGCAGCAGCAGCTCCGGCAGCCGGTGATAGGTCTGCGGGCCGAACACCAGGTCGACCACCGGCGCGCGGCGCGCGATCTCCTCGCCCTCGGCCTGGGCGACGCAGCCGGCAACCCCGATCAGCACCCGCCGCCCCTGGCGGGCCGCCTCGTCCTTGATCGCGCGCAGCCGGCCAAGCTCGGAGTAGACCTTCTCGGTCGCCTTCTCGCGGATGTGGCAGGTGTTGAGGATGATCAGGTCGGCCCCGTCCGGGGTGTCGCCCTGCTCATAGCCGTGCGGCGCCAGGACATCCGCCATCCGGGCGGAGTCGTAGACGTTCATCTGGCAGCCATAGGTCTTGACGAAGAGCTTTTTGGCCAAGGTCGCCGCCTAACGCCCCTCGCAGGGACCAGCGGCCGAACCAACGCATGCGAGCGACTTCAAAGTCGGTCTCGATCCCTCGTGGCAAGATCGCCGTCGATCAAACCGGGCGCGCGGAGCACACCCTTCACTGGCATCGAACCTACGACTCGCGGCCGCGCTGTCAAGCGACAGTCGCATGACCGCCCGTCAACGGCCGGAATTGGCGCGTGCCACGCCGGCCGCCACCCGCCCCCGACAGGTCGCGGCGAGCGCCTTCCGGCTTCCGGCCTCGGCCAGCGACGTCGGCTCGTGGAACTCGACCACCACCGTGACACGGCCGAGAGCCACCACCTCCCAAAGATGCGGCAGCAGCTCCATGTCGCCGTACCAGGCGAGGAACGGGCGCAGGCCGCGGCCGAGCGGCATGCCGTTCAGCCGGGTGTAGGCGATCGACACCGGCTGCACATTCAGTGCGCCGCCGCCGACCAGGCACTCCGCCGCCGCCAGCAGGCCGCTCTTGAACGGCAGCACCCGGATGCCGTCGCTGCTGGTCCCCTCGGCGAACAGGATCAGGTTGTCGCCGCCCTTCAGGCGGTCGGCGATGGCGTCGCCGTGCCGGGCGACGGCGCTGCGGCGGCGCTCCACGAACACCGTGCGCTGCAGCTTCGCCAGCAGGCCGAAGCCCGGCCAGTCGGCGACCTCCGACTTGGCGACGAAGCAGCCGGTGATGACCGAGCCGAGGATGGTGATGTCGAGATAGGAGACGTGATTGCAGACGAAGAGGACCGGCCGCTCGGGCAGGTGGGTGCCGTGCACCGTCACCCGGAAGCCGAGGATCCGGGTGCAGAGCCGGTGGTAGAAGCGCGGCAGCCGCTCGGCGAGGCGCGAGCCCAGCGCCCATGGGCCCAGCGCCACCGCCGCCGCCTGCACCGGCAACAGGGCCAGGGTCAGCGCCAGATAGGCGCTCAGCCGCAGCACGCCGCGCACGCGCGAACGGACCAGCCCGCCGCCGAGGTCGAGCAGCCGGCGCTCCTCGCCCTCGTCGACCACCACCGGGCGAGGCCGCTTGCGGATGCCCGAACCGCCCCCGAGAACGGCCAGCCGCCCCCCGAATACGCTCAATTGCCCCGCGCCTCGCGCTCGTAGTGGCGATAATATTTGTCGGTCACCGCGTCGGTCTGCACGATCACGCAGACGTCGACGGTGTTGAACTGCGGATCGATCACCGCGCCGTCGCCGACGAAGCCGCCGAGCCGCAGATAGCCCTTGATCAGCGGCGGCAGCGCGCCGAGCGCCGCCTTGGCGTCGACACGGTCGGCCGGCATCCGGTTCATGTCCACATACAGCTCCGGCAGCGCCCGCACCCGCAGCCGCTCCGGCGCCAGGTGGTGGTGGTAGAGGTATGAGAGCTGGCCGGCATGTGCCTCGACATCGGTGCCCGGCAGCGAGGCGCAGCCGAACATCAGGGTGATGTCGTAGCGGAACACGAAGGCGGCGATGCCCTTCCACAGCAGCTGCATGGTCGGACGGGTGCGGTAGCCGGCGTCGACGCAGGAGCGGCCGAGCTCCAGGACCTCACCTGGAAAGGCGACGATCTTCGCGATGTCGTACTCGCCGGCGGTGTAGAAGCCACCATGCCGGTCGGCGCGACTGCGGCGGATCAGCCGGTACGTCCCGACCACCGCCTGCGGCCCCTCGCCGCGCGAATGGTCGAGCACCAGCAGGTGGTCGGCGATGGCGTCGTAGTGATCGACGTCGCGGCGCAACGCCGCCATCTCGCCCACCGGCCGCGCCGACCGTTCCTCGTAGAACACGCGATAGCGCAACGCCTGGGCCGCCTCGACCTCGGCCTCGTCGGCCGCCAGCCGGACCTCCATGCTGCCGGAGACGGCCAGTCCGAGACCGCCGTCGGAGGGGAACCCGCTCGCAGAAGTCAGAGTTCTGGCGCTCTCGTCGCTCATCAGCCGCGTGGGATCGACAAAGTCGGGGCCTCCGGCTCGGAGCCACGCCCCGACACGGCCGGACCCTACAGGCCGCCACCGTTCCGGACAACCCGCTCGCAGAAATGTAACATGCCGGGCGCCCTCACGCTCTCAGAGCGTGCGCCGGCGCACCTCGGCGTCGACCGCGGCCGCCCGGCCGATGCGGTAGTAGCCCGGCCGCCGCGCCACCACGATGTAGCCGGCCGCGGCATAGAGAGCCTGTGCCACCGGGTCGTCCGCCGCGACCTCCAGGACCACCGATCCGGCGCCCAGCCCGGCGGCAAGCCCCTCGAAGGCCGCCAGCAGCCGCCGGCCGAGGCCGCGCCGCCGCGCCACCTCGAGCACCGCCAGCGAATGCACCTCGGCCTCGCCGGCGACCGCCTGGCCGAGCAGGTAGCCCAGCGCCGCGCCGTCGGATTCCCGTTCCGCCAGCAGAACGATCGCGCCGCCGATGCCGGCGAGCCGGCGCACGGCGTCGAGCGACCAGCGGTCGGGGAACGACGTCATCTGGATGCCGGCGATCGCGGCGTGGTCGTCGGCGGTCGCCGGCCGGATCCGCACGCCATCGTCCGCCTCGGTCACGACGCCGCGCCCCGGGGCATCGAGACGTCGGGGGCCCGCAGGTAGAGCGGTGCGAGCTTTCCGCCGCCTCCCGCCGCGAGGCAGCGCAGCGCCAGCGCGGCAACCGCCCGGGCGTCGGGCCCGAGATCGCCGGCGGCCGCCACCCGCAGCCCGGGATCGAGCGGCAGCGCCCGCACCGCCGCGGTCGCATCGCCGGCCAGCCGGACGGTGCCGGCCCCGGCCGGACGCTCGGCCCACAGCGCCTCGGCCGGGGCCGCCCGCGGCGGTCCCAGCGCGGTGCCGTCCGGCCCGAACCACTGTCCGTAGAGGTCGCGCCGCTTGGCGTCGAGCACCACGAGCAGCGGTCCGTCGCCGGCATCCGCCGCCGCGGCGACCGCGTCGAGCGAGGTCACCGGAACGGTCGCCAACCCGCCGGCGAGGGCAATGCCGCGCGCCGCCGCCAACCCGATTCGCACGCCGGTGAAGCTGCCGGGCCCGATCGTCGCGGCGACCGCGTCGAGATCGGCGAACGCGATACCGGCCTCTGCCATGACGCGCTCCAGCATCGGCAGCAGCGCCTCGGCGTGGCCACGGTCCATGGCGGTCCGCGCCCAGGCCAGCAGGGAGCCGCCGTCGCGGACGGCGGCGGAGCAGGCGCCGGCACTGCAGTCGAGGGCGAGCAAGCGGGTCACGGCGCCGATTCCCGCGACCCGCCGGTCAGCGCATGGCTTCGTTTCAAGCCCGGATTCGAGTAGTCTCCGGCCATGAGCAGAGCGTCCTTTCGAGTCGGTGCCGCCTTCGCCGGCACCCTGTTGTGCGCCGCCGCCGGCACCGCCGTCGCGCCGGCGGAAGCCGCCGACTGGGCGGTGGTGTTCATGTACCACCGATTCGGCGAATCGGAGTGGCCGGCGACCAACATCCGGATGGATCAGTTCCAGGCCCACCTCGAGGAGATCCGGACCGGCGGCTACACGGTGCTGCCGCTGCCGCAGATCCTGGAGCGGATGCGCAATGCCGCCGAACTGCCGGAACGGACGATCGCCATCACCGTCGACGATGCCTACGCCTCGGTCTTCACGCGGGCCTGGCCGCTGCTCAAGGCTGCGGGACTGCCGTTCACGCTGTTCGTGTCGACCGATTCGGTCGACCGCGGCAGCCCGGGATACATGAGCTGGAACCAGATCCGCGAGCTGAAGGCCGCTGGCGTCACCATCGGCAGCCAGACGGCATCGCACCCGCACCTGCCCGACATCGAACTGGAGCAGGTGAAGATCGAACTCGACCGCGCCGCCCAGCGTATCGCCGACGAAACAGGCGAGCGCCCGACGCTGCTCGCCTACCCCTATGGCGAGTACGGCACGGCGATCCAGCGTATCGTGGCGGGCCGCGGCTACCATGCCGCCTTCGGCCAGCACTCGGGCGTCGCCCACACCGGCGACGACCGCTTCGGCCTGCCGCGCTTCGCGATGAACGAGACCTATGGCGGTGCCGATCGCTTCCGGCTGACCGCCGGCTCGATGCCGTTGCCGGTGCGCGACCGGGTGCCGGCGGATCCGATCCTGCAGCAGAACCCACCAGCCTTCGGGTTCACCGTGGACCCGTCGATTCCCGATGTCGAGCGGATCGACTGCTACGCCTCCGGCCAGGGCCGCACCAAGGTCGAAGCCCTGGGGTCGCGGGTCGAGGTCCGGCTGGCCGAGCCGTTTCCGCCGGGCCGCGCCCGGATCAACTGCACCATGCCCGGCCCGGACGGCCGCTGGCGCTGGTACGGCGTGCAGTTCTACATCCCGCGCTGACGCCCGCCGGCCGGCCTACGTCCCCCGGGGTCAGCCGTCGATCAGCCCGGCGGCGACCGGGTCGGCGTCGGCATAGCGGTGCGGCTCGCCGAGCTCCGCTGCATCCAGCCGGTCGAGCCGGTTGTGGCGGATCAACCCGACGATGTCGCGCACATAGGCCTCGCGACGCTCGCTGTAGCGGGTCAGGTGCCGGGCCAGCGCGGGGCCGTCCGGAAGCTCGCCGGCCGCGGCCCGGGCTGCCGCCCGCGCCGCGCGGAACCCTTCATAGGCCGGATGGGTGTTCAGGTTGAACAGGTAGGCATGCGCCGAGTCGGTCAGGTTGCGGAACGACCGGACCCGGTGCGACCGGCCGGTCGGCCGCTCGACCGGCACGATGCCGGCCGCGGGATCCCAGGTCCACTGCCCGAACAGCGCGTTGCCCTTCTGGGCGAACCGCGAGGTGCCCCAGCCGCTCTCCGAGATCGCCTGCGCGATCGCCAGCGACACCGGCACCGCGTCGACCCGGCGAAGCAGGCGGCGGACGGCATCGGCGTCGGGTGCCGCCACCGCCGCCGCGGCCACCACCTCGACCTCGTAGCCTTTCCCCTCGTCGCTCGCGGGGGTCTCGGCGGTCTCGGCGGGGATGTAGCGCGCGGCGATGCGGCGGAAATCGGCCAGCGCCCGATCCGCCGGCGGACCTGCCTCGATGTCGCGCAGCAGTCCCTCCAGGATCGCCCGGTCCGCCAGTACGGCCTCGTTCGCCCGCAGCACCACCGGCAGGATGGCGCGGATGAACAGTGCCTTGCGGCGGTCGATCGACTCCATGTCGTCGAGATCGGCCGGCAGGGCGGCGAGTTCGATCAGGGGGACGTCGAGTTCGCCGGCCCGGACCGCGTCCAGCTCGTATCCGAGGCGGTCGAACAGCCGCGACAGCCGGTCGGCGGAGGTGACCTGCACCGGCTCCGGCCGCAGCGGGGCGGCGAAGGCGGCGCCGGGGGCGGTCCGTTCCAGCCGGTCGGTCGGCCCGAACGCGGAGAAGGCCGCGGGCGTGGTCAGGGCCAGAATAGCGGCGAGCAGGGCGGCGGTCCGCACGCAGGCCGGCAGGATCGCGCGGGGCGCAGCGGAGGGGAGCGCAGGGCTCTCGGGGTTCTGTGTCATCGCGGTATCGAACCACCGCGAGGGTAGGCGAGTTCCCGGTGCCTTCAAGTTGCCCAAATGCGGCGCGACTGAGGAACGCCGCCACACACCAGCATCAGCTGCGCGCCGGCAGGTTCAGAGCGGCCGCCATAGAGTGATCGAAGCGAGTTCGGGACGAAGATCCGGCGACTGCCTGCAGCATCCCTGGAGCAGGCAGTCGCGGGACTTCCGGATCAGTACATCGCCGCGGCGCGGACCTCGCGGATCTCGGGAATGTAGTGCCGCAGCATATTCTCGATGCCCATCTTCAGGGTGGCCGTCGAACTTGGACATCCCGAGCAGGCGCCCTGCATCTGCAGCGTCACCACGCCATCCTCGTAGCCCTGGAAGGTGATGTCGCCGCCATCCATGGCGACGGCCGGACGCACGCGGGTATCCAGCAGCTCCTTGATCTGCGACACGATCTCGGAATCCTCGCCGGTGTCCTCGACCACTTCGGTGACGGTGGTGTCGAGGATGGTCGGGCGCCCGGCGACGAAATGCTCCATGATGACGCCGAGCACGCCCGGCTTCATGAGGTACCATTCCTTGCCGTCGCGCTTGCTGACGCTGATGAAGTCGTAACCGAGGAACACGCCGGTGACGCCGTCGACCTGGAACAGCGCCTGCGCCAGCGGCGACCTCGCCGCCTCGTCCTCCACCTTGAACTCGGCGGTCCCGCTCGCCATAACCTGCCGGCCCGGCAGGAACTTGAGCGTCGCCGGGTTCGGCGTTTCCTCTGTCTGAATGAACATGCGGACCCTCCAGCCTCGTCCGACCCGTCGGCATACACACAACGCCGCCGCCTGCCGGATACGCCCGCATACTTGGGAGGTGGGACGGTGACGTCAAGCGATCCCCGCGGCGACCGTACCGCCGGCCTGCTGCCGCCGGGCACCGATCCCGGCATAGCCCGGCATTTGCGGATCCTCCATGACGGCGGCGAACTGGTCGCCGATGCCCCCGGCCGGCCCGATCCCGCGACGACGCCGATCAACTGGCTGCTCACCGCGGCCGCCAAACACACCGAGACCCGGACCCTGATCCGCGACCTGGCGGCCCTGCTGACCGACCGCGGCATGCCGCTGCTGCGGGTCACCAGCTTCGTGCGCACCCTGCACCCGCAGGCCAGCGGCTCCTCGGTGGTGTGGACGCGCGACCGGCCAGACCCGCGCTCGGTGCGCATCCTGCGCGGCATGGAGGACACCCCGGCGTTCCAGGCCAGCCCGCTGCCGCTGATCTTCCAGGGTGCGGCCGCGATACGCCGCCGCCTCGACGTGCCCGAGCAGACCCTGGATTTCCCGGTGCTTGCCGACCTGCGCGAGGTCGGCGCCACCGACTACGTCGCGATGCCGCTGGCGTTCTCCGACGGCATGATCAATTTCATGACCTGGGCGACCGACCGCGCCGGCGGCTTCAGCACCAGCGAGCTCACCGTGCTGTGGGAGCTGCTGCCGGCACTGGCGCTGCGCATCGAGGTGATCGAGCGCCGCCAGCTCACCGCGCAGCTGCTGGAGGTGTATCTCGGACGGCAGACCGGACAGCGGGTTCTGGCCGGGGCGATCGCCCGCGGCGAGACCGCCTCGATCCGTGCAGCGGTCTGGTACTCCGACATCAAGGACTTCACGGTGCTGTCCGACCTGCTGCCGCGCCAGGAGCTGATCGACCTGCTGAACGGCTACTTCGAGGCCTCGGTGCAGGCGGTCGAGGAGCGCGGCGGCGAGATCCTGAAGTTCCTCGGCGACGGCATGCTGGCGATCTTCCCTGTCGCCGCGACGGCCGTAGAGGACGAATCCGCAGCCGACCGCGCCGCCTGCACGGCGGCGGTCGCCGCGGCACGCGACACCGTCAAGCTGGTGCGCGCGCTGAACCAGCGCCGGCTCAAGCAGGACAAGGCGATGATCGACTTCGGCATCGCCCTGCATCTCGGCGAGGTCGGCTACGGCAACATCGGCGGCCTGGAGCGCCTGGACTTCACGGTCATCGGTCCGACCGTCAACCTCGCCAGCCGGATCGAGGGACTGACCCGCAGCCTCGGCGTGCGGGTGCTGGCGTCGGCCGACTTCGCGGCCTGCGCCGGCGAGAGCCTGACGCCGATGGGCCGGCACGCGGTGAAGGGGCTGTCGCACCCGGTCGAGGTGTTCGCACCCACCGACCTGCTGTGAGCCCTCCGACCCTGCGCTTTCCCGCCCCCCGCTCCGACGCCGTCCCCGCGGCGGACGACGACCGCGCCGTGGCGCGGGCCGGCATCACCATCGGCGTGCTGTCGGTCGCCGCCAAGCTGACCGCCTTCGTGCGGGAAGCGGTGATCGCCGCGGTGTACGGGCGCGGTCCCGAGGTCGACGCATTCTTCCTGGCGCTGGCGGTGCCGGTGTTCCTGCTGGCCCTGGTCGCGGGGTCGTTCCAGATCGCCCTGGTGCCGGCCTACCTGGCGCGCCGCCGGGCGGCCGGGCCGGCAGCCGCCGACGCGCTGTTCGCAGCCGGCTTCGGGCGCATGCTGCTGGTGGTCGCGGCCGCCGCCCTGGCGATGGCGGCGGCGGCGCCGCTGTATCTGCCCCGGCTGGCGCCGTCGCTGACCGGCGACACGCTGGTGCTGACCGCCGACCTGCTGTGGATCATGACGCTGTTCGTGGTCACCGGTGCCGCGGCGGTCGCCTGGGGCGGGGTGCTGAATGCCCGCCGGCGGTTCGCGCTGCCGGCGATCGCCCCCGCCTTCACGCCACTGCTGATGGCGGTGCTGCTGCTGCTCGCTCGCGACCGGCTCGGGGTGGCGGCGCTTGCCTGGGGTGCCGTGCTCGGCACCGTCGTCGAGGCCGCCCTGGTCGGCGTCCTGCTGCACCGGCTCGGCGGCCGCCTGCTGCCGGCGGCCGGCGCCCCCGATCTCGCCCCGCTGCTCCGGCGCTGGGGGCCGATCCTGCTGGCCAACCTGCTGCTGTACGGCGCCGGCATGCTCGACCAGATGATGGCCGCCCTGCTCGGTCCGGGGGCGGCCTCGGCGATCGGCTACGGCGCCAAGCTGGTGCTGGCCGGCCTGCACGTCGCCACGCTGGCGATCGGGGTGGCGGTGCTGCCGGCCTATTCCGACCAGGCCGCCGCCGGCGGTGTCGCGGCGCTGCGGCGCCGGCTGCGGCGCCACGTCGCCCTGGTCGCGGCCCTGTCGGTCCCGGCGGTCGCCGCGGCCGCGCTGGTGGCCGAGCCGGTGGTCCGGCTGCTGTACCAGCGCGGCGCCTTCGGCCCGCAGGACACCGCGCTGGTCGCCGACGTCCTGGCCGCCTACGCCATGCAGCTGCCGGCCTATGCCGCGACCGTCGTGCTGGTGCGGGCCGCCGCGGTGCTCGAACTCGGGCGGACCCTCGCTGCCGCCGCTGCCGCCAATCTGGTGCTGACGGTGGCGTTCAATGTCGTGTTCATGTCGCTGTGGGGCGTCGTCGGGATCGCCCTGGCGACCACGCCGGCATTCCTCGCCACCGCGGCGATCCTGTATGCCGGCGTGATCCGCGCGCCGGGGGCGGCGCGCTAACCGATCGGCAGGCGACGGATCAGCAGGCGGTGCTCGCCCGGCCCTCGCCGGCCCGGTCGGCGGGCATCGCCCGGCGTCCGGTCACCCGGATGTTGTCGGGCGCCAGCACGACCAGGTAGCGGTCGACCCCGGCACCGTCCGAGCTGAACCCGAACACCCCGCGGTACACCTGGATGAACTCGCGGTCGGAGACCGGCAGCGGGCTGAAGGAGTAGATCGGCCCGCGGCCCTCCCGGATCGCGGCGAACTCCGCCAACCGGCTCGCCACCACCGCCTCCGGCAGGTCGTCGCCGAACCATTTTCCCTGGAGGCTGAAGCCGAAGGTCTGCCGGCAGCCGTCGCCGCACACCGCATAGCGCAGCCGACGCGGCTCTGCCGGATCCTCCTGCCGCAGCAGCAGCACCCAGGGCAGGACCTGTGGGTAGTCGAACGGGTCGAAGCGCCGCCAGGAGGCCACGCCGCCATCGCCGGCGAGGGACGGCCAGACGTCGCGGATCTGCGCGACCGGATGCAGAGCAGGCACTTCGGAAGGCTCTATCGACCGGTAGCTCATGATCCCGCAACAGGCTCGACGGAGGCGCCGCACCGCAGCGCACCCCAGGTGTTTTGCATAAATGACACTCGACGTCGAGGTAAAACCACCCAAATGGCTTTATGTTCGGAAGGTCACTTTGGTAAAATCTCCCATAATCGGAACACAGCTCCGTTACGATTGCGTTTCGAGCCTGCGGGCATACAGCCCGGCCAGGGCGGCCCGCACCGCCGGCAGCCCGAACCGCGCCTCGACACGCGCCCGGGCCGCGGCGCCCAGCACCCTCCGTCGCACCGGGTCGGCGGCGAGGCTCGCCAGGGCCCCGGCCAGCGCCGACGGGTCGCGCGGCGGCACCAGCAGTCCGGTGACGCCGTGCTGCACCGCCTCGCGACAGCCGGGAACGTCGGCCGCGACCGCCGGCCGGCCGCAGGCTGCCGCCTCCAGCACGCTCATGCCCAGCCCCTCGCGGTGCGACGGCAACACCGCGACATGCGACGACCGCCACACCCCGGCGACGTCGTCGGTGGCACCGGTCCAGTCGACGATGCCCTCGGCGGTCCAGGCGCGCAATCGTTCCGCCGGGATCGAGGTCGGGCTCTCCGGATCCGGCGCCCCGACCAGCCGCACCCGCAACACCGAGCCGCGCTCACGCAGCAGCCGGGCGGCGGCCGCCAGCTCGACCAGGCCCTTCTCCTCCAGCATCCGGCCGACGAAGCACGCGACGGGCGGCCCGTCCGGCTCCGGCGAAGGCGCGAACCGCTGCAGATCGACGCCGGTGCCGGGCAGCAGCTCGACCTCGTCGAGCGGCCGGCCGGCCAGGCGGGCGACCGCCGCCCGGTCGTCGGCGTTCAGCACCATCGGCGTCACCGCCGGCGACCCCAGCACCCGGCGCAGCAGCAGCGCCACCGCCGGGCGCAGCAGCCGGGCCTTCGGCGAGCTGCCGGTGAACACGTGGCCGAGCCCGGGCAGCCACGCCATGCGCACGGGCACGCCGGCACGCTCGGCGGCGAGCGTGCCGTACAGCACCGGTTTCAGGGCGACGCTCTGCACCAGGTCGGGCACGAGCACCCGGCACAATGCCGTCAGCTCGGCGACCGCCCGCAGGTCGGCGAGCGGGTCGAGCCCGGTGCGGTCGAGGCGGGCCAGCGGATGCACCGCGATGCCGGCGGCCCGCACCGCCGCCGCGGCCTCGGGACCACGCCGGCCGCAGCGCGCCGCCAGGTGCACCTCGGCACCGGCCGCCACCTGGGCGGCAGCCAGCGGCAGGTAGTGCAGCCGGAAGAACCAGTCCTCGGCGACGACCCACAGCAGGCGTCGCCCGGCCAGCATCGCCGCCGCCGCCCGGGGGCGCCGCTCGGGGTCGCTGCCGCTCAGGGCCGCAGGAAGCCGACGATGTCGTAGACCTCCTTGACGACCGGCTGCGCCAGGTCCCGGGCCCGGTCGCCGCCGCGCCGCAGGATCGCGTCGATGGTGGCGGGATCGCCCGACAGCCGACGCATCTCGGAACCGATCGGGCCCATGACCGCCACCGACACCTCGGCCAGCGCCTTCTTGAAGTCGCCGAAGCCGCGGCCGCCGAACTCCGCCAGCACCTGTTCCGGAGTCTGACCGGCGAGGGCCGCGTAGATGCCCACCAGGTTGCGCGCCTCCGGCCGGCCCTCCAGGCCCTCGACCTCGCTCGGCAGCGGCTCGGGGTCGGTCTTCGCCTTGCGGATCTTCTGGGCGATGGCGTCGGCGTCGTCGGTCATGTTGATGCGCGACATGTCGGACGGGTCCGACTTGCTCATCTTCTTGGTGCCGTCGCGCAGGCTCATCACCCGGGTGGCGGTGCCGAAGATCTGCGGCTCGGGCAGCGGAAAGAAGTCGACGCCGAACATCGAGTTGAAGGCCTGGGCGACGTCGCGGGTCAGCTCCAGGTGCTGCTTCTGGTCGTCGCCGACCGGCACATGGGTCCCCTTGTAGGCCAGGATGTCGGCCGCCATCAGCGTCGGGTAGGCGAACAGCCCGACCGTCGCGTTGTCGCGGTCCTTGCCGGCCTTCTCCTTGAACTGGGTCATGCGGCCCAGCCAGCCGACCCGGGCCACGCAGTTGAACACCCAGGCCAGCATGGCGTGCTCGGGCACGTAGGACTGGTTGAACAGGATGCAGTCGTCCGGGTCGACGCCGCCGGCGATCATGCCGGCCGCCACCTCCCGGGTCGCCCGGCGCAGCATCGCGGGATCCTGCGGCACCGTGATGGCGTGCTGGTCGACCACGCAGAAGATGCACTCGTAGCTCTTCTCGCGCTGCAGCAGCGCCCAGTTCCGGATCGCCCCCAGATAATTGCCGAGGGTGAGGTCACCGGAGGGCTGGATACCGGAGAAGATGCGTCTCATCGTCGTCTGCTCGCGATGCGCGTGGTTGACACGGACCCGAAGGACGGGCTCGGGTTTATCCCCGGCCGCGCGCCGGGAATCAAGGGAGTCCAGACGGTGCTGCGTGTTCTCGACCAGGTGAACGACCCCGGCAAGGGCCGCGATTCCGAGGATCGCCTCGGTTGCCGGCCGGCCGAGGGCATCGCCTGGATCCTCGACGGCTGCACCGACGTCTGCGCCGCGCGGCTGTTCCCGGAGGCGCCGAGCGATGCCTGGTGGTTCGCGCAGACCGCCCACACGCTGTTCGAAGTCCTCCCGGTGGAGACCGCCCCGATCATGGTCGACGCCCTGGTCGAGCACCTGCGCGGGCGGGTCGAGGAACGGATCGGCTCGGTGATCGAGAGCATACCGCCCGGCGACATGCCGAGTGCCGCGCTGACCTGGATGCACTTCGATCCGGCCACGCAACGGATCACCTTCGCCGGCTATCCCGACTGCACGGCGGTGGTTCTGCCGCCGGCCGGGCCTGCCTTCGCGGTCGAAAAGCCGCCGCCGCGGCTTGACGAACAGGCCCAGGCGCGCGCCCTGATCGCCGCCGGCGCCGACATCCCGACGGTGCTGCGCGGGCAGCGCGCCACCATGAACCAGCCCGGCGGCTACCCTGTGCTGAGCCTGCACCGTGACGCGGCGGCGCGGCTCGACGTGCGGAGCGTCGCGGCACCCTCCGGAACCCAGGTGCTGCTGTGCACCGACGGGCTGTACCGGCTGGTCGACATGTACGGCCTGCTCGACGACGCCGGCCTGATCGCGGCCGCCCTCGACGACGGTCTTGCCGCCCTGGTCGCCCGCCTGCGCGGCTTCGAGGCCGATGCTGCCGAGAACGTCCGGTTCGGACGCTTCAAGACGTCGGACGACGCGGCGGCGATGCTGCTCGAGGTGACCTGAGGTCAGGCACCGCGCCGGCGGAAGGCCGCCTTCAGCTCGGCCGGGCGGGCGGCGCCGAGCACGACCGCCGCGACCGCATAGGTCAACAGTCCGGCCGCGATCACCGCCGCCAGGGCACCGGCCCCCGTCGCCGTGCCGGCGGTGAGCCAGGGCGCCAGCAGGCGCGCCGCTGCCCACACCGCCACCGTCATCGCCGCCACCGCCGCGGCGATCCGCATCGCCCGGTCGCGCAGCCGGCGGTCGGGGCGGAAATGCCCGCGGCGGGCCAGCATCCAGGCCAGCATGCCGGCGTTCAGCCAGGCCGCCAGGGTGGTGGCCAGCGCGATGCCGACATGCGCGAACAGCGGCATCAGCACCAGGTTGAAGGCGAGGTTGGCCAGCACCCCGACGATCGCGATCTTCACCGGCGTGGCGGTGTCGCGCCGGGCGAAGAAGCCGGGCTGGAACGCCTTGATCAGCACGAAGGCCGGCAGCCCGGCCGCGAACGCCGCCATCGCCGCCGCCGTGGCGTCGCCGGCGGCGGCGTCGAAGCGGCCACGCTCGAACAGCACGGCGGTCAGCGGGTCGGCGATCACCGCCACCGCGGCGGCCGCCGGCAGGGTCAGCAGCAGCCCCATCTCGATCGCCCGGTTCTGGGTGGCGCCGGCCTCGGCCTCGTTGCCGGCCCGGACCTGGCGGGCCAGCATCGGCAGCAGGGCCGTGCCGATCGCCACCCCGACCACCCCAAGCGGCAGCTGCACGATGCGGTCGGCATAATACAGATACGACACCGATCCGGCCGGCAGCAGCGACGCCAGCACCACGTCGACCAGGAGGTTGACCTGCACCACCCCTGCACCCAGCGCCGCCGGCAGCATCAGCTTGAGCAGGCGGCGAACCTCCGGGGTGAGACGCGGCAGCCGCAGCGGCGGCAACGCCCCCGACCGCCGGCAGGCCTCGGCGAGGAACAGCGCCTGCACCACGCCGGCGGCGGCAACGCCCCAGGCCAGAGCATGGCCCGGCGTCGCCATGTGATCCGCCGCCAGCACCAGGGCGGCGATCAGCACCAGGTTCAGGAAGATCGGCGCCGCCGCCATCGCCCAGAACTTGTCGAGGCTGTTCAGGATGCCGCCCCACAGCGCCACCAGCGAGATCAGCGGCAGGTATGGGAAGGTGATGCGGGTCAGCTCGACCGCCAGACCGAAGCGCTCCGGCTCGTCGGCGAAGCCGGGGGCCAGCACCAGCATCGCCCAGGGCATGGCGATCTCGATCGCCAGCACGAAGGCCAGCAGCACCGCCAGCAGCACCGCCTGCACCTCGGCGGCGAAGGCGAGCGCCACCTTGCGGCCGTCGGCCTCCAGCGAGCCGGCGAACATCGGCACGAAGGCGACGGTCAGTGCCCCCTCACCGGTCAGCCGGCGGAAGAAGTTCGGCAGCTTGAAGGCCACGAAGAAGGCGTCGGCGACCGGCCCGGCGCCGAGGATCGCGGCGATCAGGATGTCGCGCGCGAAGCCGGTGACCCGGCTGACCAGGGTGAAGCCGCCGACGGTGGCGATGGCGCGGACCAGGGACATGGGGCCGAGGATCTACGCGATTCGGACGGCGATGGATAGCGGCGCCCAGCCTCCGCATATATATTCCCTACAACGGGCATAATTATGGAGATTGATCATGATCGCGGACCCGCTATCCCTCGCCGAGGCCTCGATCGTCACCGGCCTCAAGGAAAAAGCGATCCGCAAGGCCATCGAAAACGATGTCGTCCGGGCATCGCGTGCTGCTGCGGGGCCCTTCGCGGGGCGCCTCTCCGTCCCGCTGCGCGAACTCGTTGCTTTGCGCCTTGAGAAGGATCTGGCGCCCGTCCAGCTCGAGACCCGGCGCAAGATGATCCGGGAGATCACCGCCAGAGGTCTGAAAGGCGATTTTCGGCGAGACCCGGACGGCTCGCTGACCGTCGACATCGCGTTGGCGCGCAGCAAGGTGGCGAACGGCTTGTGGCGCCTGCGGGCGGCACGGTCGATCGCCGTCACTGATCCGGGAATCATGAACGGCCAGGCGGTCTTCCGAGGCACACGGATACCGGTGCATGTGATCGCCGCCATGATCGAGGCCGGCGAAGCCATCGCTGCGATTCAGGCGGCCTATCCCGGCCTGAGTCGGAAGCAGATCGAGCTGGCGCCGGTCTATGCACGCTCGCATCCACTGCGCGGCCGACCGGCCAGGCAGCCCTGGCATGCTGGGGGGCCGACCCGGGTGCGCCGGATCCGCATCGACGATGTCGCATGAGGTTCCTCGTCGACGAGTGCCTGCACGTGTCGCTGCCGGCGCTGCTGCATCAGGCAGGCTTCGAGGCCTACCAGGTTTCGCATTTTGGGCTGCAGGGAGCTTCCGACGTTGCCTTGTTCGAAAGGGCCGTCGAAGACGGATTTGTCTTCGTCACCAACAACGCCGTCGATTTCCTCAAGCTCTACCGCAACTCGGAAGTTCACGCCGGCCTGATCATATTTTGGCCGAACGAGCGTCCGGCCGTGCAGCTCGCCATGCTGCGCGCCGTGCTCGGCGAAGTCCGGGACAGGGCCGACCTCATCAATTCAGTCGTCGAGGTCCGCATCGATAGCCAGGAGATCATCGTCGAGACCTACGATATGCCTCCCGGCTAGCACCGCGGCGCGCTCACGCCTTCCGGGACTCGGCCGCCCCCAGCGCCTGCATCAGTGCCTGCCGGATGTCCTCGAGCTTGCTCTTGCTGTCGATCTTCAGGCCGAAGATGTCCTTCAGGTAGAACACGTCGACGAAGCGCTCGCCGTAAGTCGCGATCGACGCCGAGTGGATCTGCACGCCGACCCCGGCCAGCGCCCGGGTCATCCGCCACAGCACCCCCGGCTCGTCGCGGCCGTTCACCTCGACCACGGTGTGGGTGACGCTGGCCTTGTTGTCGATCAGCACCCGCGGCGGGATCTTCAGCGCGCGCTGGCGGCGCCCCAGCGTCGGCTTGCGGGCCTCCAGCGCCTTGTCGACCCGCAGGGTGCCGCCCAGCGCGCGCTCGATCGCCGAGACCAGCTTGGCGATCCGGTCGGGCCGGTCGAACGCCTTGCCGTTGTCGTCCTGGATCAGGAAGCTGTCGAGCGCCATGCCGTTCGACAGCGTGAAGATGCGGGCATCCACCACGTCGGCGCCGGTCGCCGCCATGGCGCCGGCGATACGCGAGAACAGCCCGGGGTGGTCGGTGGCATAGACCGTGACCTCGGTCACCGCGCGGCCCTGGTCGATGCGGGTGTCGACCGCCAGATGCGCGCCGTCGCGGGTCGCCTGGCGCACCAGCCGGGCGTGCCGGGCGTGGGTGTCGGGGTCGAAGGCGAGCCAGTAGGCCGGATAGCCGAGCGCCAGATGCGCCTCGATCTCGTCGGCCCGCCACTCCGGCAGGGCGTCGGCCAGCCTGAGCTTGGCCGCCTCGATGCGGGCGGCGGTGCCGCGGCGCACGGAATCGCCGGCCAGCGCCTCGTCGGCGCGGTAGTACAGGTCGCGCAGCAGCTGCGCCTTCCAGCCGTTCCAGACATGCGGGCCGACGCCGCGGATGTCGGCGACGGTCAGCACCAGCAGCAGCCGCAGCCGCTCCGGCGACTGCACGACCTTGATGAAATCCTCGACCGTCTTGGGGTCGTTGACGTCGCGCTTGAAGGCGGTGTTCGACATCAGCAGGTGCCAGCGCACCAGCCACGCGACCGTGTCGGTCTCCTCCTCGCTCATGCCGAGCCGCGGGCACAGCCGCCGCGCCACCCGCTCGCCGAGCACCGAGTGGTCGCCGCCGCGGCCCTTGGCGATGTCGTGCAGGAACACCGCGACATACAGCGCGCGGCGCGACAGCAGCTTGTGCACCACCTCGGTGGCGACCGGCGCCACCTCCTTCAGATCGCCGGATTCGATGGCGTTGAGCACTGACAGGCACTGCAGGGTGTGCTCGTCGACGGTGTACAGGTGGTACATGTCGAACTGCATCTGCGCGATCACCCGGCCGAAATCCGGCACGAACTTGCCGAGCACGCCGGCCTCGCTCATCCGCCGCAGGATCGGCGCCGGGTCCTTGCAGCCGGCCAGGATCTCCAGGAACAGCCGGTTGGCCTCGGGGTCGCGGCGCAGCTCGGCGTCGATGCGGTGCAGGTTCTGGGTGATCAGCCGCAGCGCCTGCGGGTGCACCATGGCGTCGCGCGCCTGCGCCTCGCGGAACATCCGGACGATGTTGACGGGATCGCGGGCGAAGGCCTCGTCGTCGGCGACGGTGATGCGGTCGGCGGCGATCCGGAAGTCGCCGAACCGTTCCTCGGTCAGCAGCCGCGGCAGCCGGATCCACGGCCGCCGCCGCTTGTGCTCCGCCTCGATGGCGGCGCAGAAGATCCGCGTCAGGTCGCCGACGTCCTTGGCGGTCAGGTAGTAGTGCTTCATGAAGCGCTCGACCGCCACCGTGCCGGCATGGTCGGTGTAGCCGAGCCGTTCGGCGATCACCGGCTGCATCTCGAAGGTCAGCCGCTCCTCCGGCCGGCCGGCCAGGTAGTGCAGCCAGCAGCGGATGGTCCACAGCAGCTTCTGCGCCTTGGCGAAGCGCCGCGCTTCGGCCAGGGTCAGCACGCCGCGGTCGACCAGGCGGACGACGTCCTCGACCCGGTAGACGTATTTGCCGATCCAGAACAGCGTGTGCAGGTCGCGCAGGCCGCCCTTGCCGTCCTTGACGTTGGGCTCCACCACATAGCGGGAGTCGCCGAGCCGCCGGTGCCGGTCGTCGGATTCCTGCAGCTTGGCCTCGACGAAGGCGAGCGGCGGGCCGGCGGCGATGTCCGTGAAGAACCGCCCGCGCAGCTCGGCATACAGCGCCTCGTCACCCCACAGGAAGCGCGATTCCAGCAGCGAGGTGCGGATCGTGACGTCGGCCTTGGCCTGGCGGATGCACTCCTCGCAGGAGCGGGTGGCGTGGCCGACCTTCAGGCCGAGGTCCCACAGCAGGTACAGCAGGTACTCGACGATCTGCTCGCCGCGCGGCGTCTGCTTGTAGGGACGCAGGAACAGCAGGTCGACGTCGGACTGCGGCGCCATCTCGCCGCGGCCGTAGCCGCCGACCGCGGCCAGCGCAATGCGCTCGGCCGTGGTCGGATTGGTCGCCGGGAACTCGCGCTCGGCCGCCTGCCCGGCGGCAGCCTCGAGCAGCCGGTCCATCAGCCAGGCGTTCTGTCGCACGCAGGCGGCCCCATCGTTGCTCGCCTCGAAGCGCCGGCGGATCTCGGCGACGCCGTCGGCGAGTGCCGCCTTGAGCAGCGCCAGCACCGCGGCACGACGGAGCACGACATCGCGCTCGGTGATCGCCGCCAGGCCGGCTGCCAGCGCCGCCGCGTCGCAGATCGCCTTGGCGTTCGGAATGCGCTTGCGCACCACCGCGAGGCCGTCGACCTCGATCGGCCCGGCATCCGCAGGTCCGGTTTCGGGTTCCGGGGCGCCATCGCCCAGCGGCAGCGGCTCGATCGCGGCCATGTCTCCTCCGGCGCTCGGTCGCGCGGAGCATAGGGCCACCGCCGGCCGTCGTCACGCGGGCGACGAGGATGCCGCGGCGGCAGCTTGCGGAGCCGCCGCAAATCCCCGAGGCTCGGCCCTCGGGCGACCAGGAACGGCGGATGGCAATGACGGATCGGGCGGACGTGGTGATCATCGGCGGTGGCGCGGTCGGCTCGTCGGCGGCGTATTTTCTCGCCGCCGAGGCCGGCTTCGGCGGCAAGGTCGTGGTGGTCGAGCGCGACCCGACCTATGCCCGCGCCTCGACCCCACTGTCGGCGGGCGGCATTCGCCAGCAGTTCTCGATCCGCGAGAACGTCGAGATCGGCCTGTTCGCCCGCGACTTCGTCGGCCGGATCGGCGACTTCCTGGCGGTCGACGGCGAGGCTCCCGACCTCGGCTTCGTCGAGGCCGGCTACCTGTTCCTGGCGACACCCGAGGGCCGGGCGGTGCTGGCCGAGAACCACGCGGTGCAGACCGCGGCGGGTGCTGCGATCGCCTGGCTGGAGCCCGACGGGCTGACGGCGCGGTTCCCATGGCTGAACCCCGAGGGCCTCGGCGCCGGCAGCTTCGGCGAGCGCGGCGAGGGCTGGATCGACCCGAACACCCTGCTGCAGGCGTTCAAGCGCAAGGCCCGGTCGCTGGGCGCCGAATACCTGACCGACGAAGTGACGGCGATCGAGCGCGACACCGGCGGCGTCGCCGCCGTACGCCTGGCCTCCGGAGGCCGTATCGAATGCGGAACGGTCTTGGTCGCGGCCGGTGCCGGGTCCGGCGCGGTGGCGCGCATGGCCGGGGTGGAGCTGCCGGTCGGGCCGCGCATCCGCACGGTCTACCGCATCGATTGCCGCGAGCGGCTGCCGCGGCTGCCGCTGACCATCGACCCGAGCGGCGTCTGGGTGCGCCCGGAGGGTGCGGGCTACATCTGCGGCGTGTCGCCGCCGGAGGACCAGGATCCCGAGAGCTGGGAGATCGAGGTCGACTGGCGCTGGTTCGACGAGGTGGTGTGGCCGGCCCTGGCGCACCGCGTCCCGGCCTTCGAGGCGGTGAAGCTGACCGGCGCCTGGGCGGGCCCCTACGACTACAATGCCCTCGACCAGAACGCGGTGATCGGCCGCCACCCGGAGATCCGCAACCTGGTGTTCGCCACCGGCTTCTCCGGCCACGGCCTGCAGCAGAGCCCGGCCGCCGGCCGCGCCATCATGGAGCTGGTCGCGCATGGCGGCTTCCGCAGCATCGACCTGACCCGTTTCGGCATCGAGAGGATCTTGGAGGGCCGGCCGCTGAAGGAACGCAACGTGGTGTGAGGGGGGATGCCGGCGGCCGTGAGCCGATCACCGCCCGGCCCTTCGTGGCCGCGCGATGCGCGGCACCTCAGGGCGACAGAAAACCAGGCGCCTCAACACTCTATCGCCCTGAGGTGCGCGCCGCGCAGCGGCGGGCCACGAAGGGCCGGGGTCAGCCCGTGATCGGGTTCGGGCTACCTCACGCCTCGGTCAGTTCGAGGCGCCGCTCGATCCGTTCGACGCGCCCGTCCAGACGGTCGAGCCGCCGGTTCACCCCGACCAGCCCCTCCTCGACGCCGGTCATCCGGCGCTTCAGGTCACCGAGATCCTCACGCAGCAACTGCACGCCGGCGTCGAGCCGACGAAGATACTGGAGGACCAGGTTTTCGGGTTCCGGGGCCACCTCATGCCTCCGTCAGCTCAAGGCGCCGCTCGATCCGTTCGACACGCCCGTCCAGGCGGTCCAGCCGCCGGTTCACTCCGACCAGCCCCTCCTCGACGCCGAGGACGTGGCGGCCGAGGTTCACCAGGCCTTCCTCGACCCCCGTCATCCGCCGCTTGAGGTCTGCGATGTCCTCGCGCATGGCTTGGACCGTCGTATCGAGCCGACGGAGATACTGCAGGATCAGGCTTTCGGGTTCGTTGGCCATGGCTTCACCGTAGCACAAATTGACACTCTCGAGGCTATGGAGGGGCGAGGGCCGCTTTACCGCGCCGCCAGCAGGCCCCTGAGCGCGTACAGCGTCTCCAGCGCCTGCCGCGGCGTCAGCTCGTCCGGGTTCAGCGCCGCCAAGGCCGCCTCGACCGGGGCCGCCTCCACCGGTGCCGGCCCGGCCGGTGCCGCCGGCTTCGTCGCCGGGCGGGCGGCGGAGAACAGCGGCAGGTCCTCCATCAGGTCGCGCGGCGAGGTGCCCTGGTCGCCGCTCTCCAGCCGCTGCAGCACCTCCTCGGCACGGGCCACCACGGCGGGCGGCAGGCCGGCCAGCTTGGCGACGTGGATGCCGTAGGAGCGATCGGCGGCACCCGCCACCACCTCGTGCAGGAACACCACGTCGCCCCGCCACTCCTTGACCGCCATGGTGTGGCAGGTCAGCGCGTCGAGCCGGTCGGCCAGGGCCGTGAGCTCGTGGTAGTGGGTGGCGAACAGCGCCCGGCAGCGGTTGCGCTCGTGCAGGCTCTCGACGGTCGCCCAGGCGATCGACAGGCCGTCGAAGGTGGCGGTGCCGCGGCCGATCTCGTCCAGGATCACCAGCGCCCGCGGCCCGGCCTGGTTCAGGATGGCGGCGGTCTCGACCATCTCCACCATGAAGGTCGAGCGGCCGCGCGCCAGATCGTCGGCGGCCCCCACCCGGCTGAACAGCCGGTCGACCACGCCGATGCGGGCGCGCGTCGCCGGCACGTAGCTGCCGGCCTGCGCCAGCACCGCGATCAGCGCGTTCTGCCGCAGGAAGGTCGACTTGCCGGCCATGTTCGGTCCCGTAACGAGCCAGACCCGGTCGTCGGGGGCGAGCCGGCAGCGATTGGCGACGAAGGCCGACGGGCCCTCCGGCAGGGTCGCCTCGACCACCGGGTGGCGGCCGGCCTCGATCTCGAAGGCGAGGCCGTCGTCGACCGCCGGGCGGCACCAGTCGCGCGAAGCCGCCAGGTCGGCGAGGGCGGCGGCCACGTCGAGCCGGGCCAGCGCCGCGGCCGCCAGGCCGATCGGCCCGGCCTGCTGCAGCACCGCCGCCGCCAGCGTCCGGAAGATCTCCTGCTCCAGCGCCAGCGCCTTGTCGGCGGCGGTCGAGACCTCGCGCTCCAGCTCGCCGAGCTCGACGGTGGTGAAGCGCACGGCACTGGCCATGGTCTGGCGGTGGATGAAGCCGTCGCGGCCCATCAGCTTGTCGGCGTGGCTGGCCCCGACCTCGATGAAATAGCCGAGCACGTTGTTGTGCTTGACCTTCAGCGACGCGACCCCGGCCTCGGCGGCGTAGCGCGCCTGCAGGCCGGCGATCAGCCGCCGGCTGTGGTCGCGCAGGCCGCGCAGCCGGTCGAGCTCGGGATCGTGGCCGGCCGCCACGAAGCCGCCGTCGCGGGCCAGCAGCGGCAGCTCCGCCGCCAGCGCGCGGCCGAGCTCGGCAACCAGCGGCCCGTGCTCGCCCAGGTCGTCGAGCGCCTCGACCACCGCCGCCGGTGCCGCCTGCAGCGGCCCGGCCGTGGCGACCGCGCTGCGCACCGCGGCGGTCTCGGCCAGCGCATCGCGGATGCCGGCGAGGTCGCGCGGGCCGCCGCGCTCCAGCGCCAGCCGCGACAGCGCGCGGTCGATGTCGGGGATCCGCCGCAACACCTCGCGAATGTCGTTGCGCACCTGCAACGACGTGACGAAGAAGGTCACCGCGTCCAGCCGGCGGCCGATCGCCGCCGGGTCGGTGAGCGGGGCGGCAAGCCGCGCCGCCAGCAGCCGGGCGCCCGCACCGGTCACCGTGCGGTCGATCACCGCCAGCAGGCTGCCGCGACGCTCGCCGGCCAGGGTGCGGGTGAGCTCCAGGTTGCGCCGGGTGGCGGCGTCGATCTCCATCAGGCCGCCCGGGCTCCAGCGCCGCGGTGCGGCCAGCCGCGGCAGCCGGCCCTTCTGGGTCAGTTCCAGGTAGTCGACCAGGCCGCCGGCCGCACCCAGCTCGGCGCGGCCGAAGGCGCCGAAGCCGTCGAGGGCGGCGACGCCGTACAGCGTCTCCAGCCGGCGGCGGCCGTTCTCGCTGTCGAACCGGCTGCCCGGCTGCACCGCCAGCACCGCCCGCCACTCGCCGAGTGCCACCGCCAGCTCCTGGGCGAGCCGTTCGGAGACCAGCAGCTCGGCCGGCGCCAGCCGCGCCAGCGCCGCCTCCAGCCCGCGCGGCTCCACCGGCTGGGCCTGGAAGTCCCCGGTCGACATGTCGACCCAGGCAAGGCCGAGGCCGCCGCCGGCCTCGGCCAGGCACGCCAGGTAGTTGTGCTGCCGGGCGTCGAGCAGGCTGTCCTCGGTCAGGGTGCCGGGGGTGACGATGCGCACCACCGCGCGCCGCACCACCGACTTGCCGCCGCGCTTCCTGGCCTCCGCCGGATCCTCGATCTGCTCGCACACCGCCACCCGGTGGCCCTGGCGGATCAGCCGCGCCAGATAGCCCTCGGCGGCATGGTGCGGCACGCCGCACATCGGGATCGGCTCGCCCTGGTGCTGGCCGCGCCGGGTCAGGGTGATGTCGAGGGCCTGCGCCGCCACCACCGCGTCGTCGAAGAACATCTCGTAGAAATCGCCCATCCGGTAGAACAGCAGGCAGCCCGGATGCTCGCGCTTGACCGTGAGGAACTGGGTCAGCATCGGGCTGGCGCCGTCGAGCCGGGCGTCGGGCCCGGTCGGGTCCAGGTCGGCGGAATCGGTCGGGTCGGTATCGAGGGCGGTTGCGCTCACGGGCTCGGCTGCATCGCGTCGGTTCGGGGATCCCGGTCGGGCCGGCACCCTACCATGCCGATCGCGACGGTCACCATGGCGGCGGAACGCGCTTTTCGCCGGCCCGGCCGCCCGCTACGGTTAACCCCAGAGGCGCGCCACGACGCCGGGAGGAAACGTCGCCGGATCCGTTGGATGCGGCCGACTGCAAGGAGCGACATGGACACCGACAAGAGCACGATGGCCCGGGACGCGCTGCTGTTCCACTCGTCCGGCCGGCCGGGGAAGATCGAGATCACCCCGACCAAGCCGCTGACCACCCAGCGCGAATTGTCGCTGGCCTATTCGCCTGGCGTGGCGGTGCCGTGCCTGGAGATCGAGAAGAACCCGGCGCTGGCCTACGACTACACCAGCAAGGGCAACCTGGTGGCGGTGATTTCCAACGGCACCGCCGTACTCGGCCTCGGCGACATCGGAGCACTGGCCTCCAAGCCGGTGATGGAAGGCAAGGCGGTGCTGTTCAAGCGCTTCGCCGACGTCGACAGCATGGACCTCGAGGTCGACACCCGCGACGTCGACGAGTTCGTCAACTGCGTGCGCTTCCTCGGCCCCACCTTCGGCGGCATCAACCTCGAGGACATCAAGGCGCCGGAGTGCTTCATCATCGAGCAGCGGCTGAAGGAGCTGCTCGACATCCCGGTGTTTCACGACGACCAGCACGGCACCGCGATCATCGCCGCCGCCGGCCTGATCAACGCCCTGCACCTGACCGGCCGCGACATCCGCGAGACCCGGCTGGTGGTCAACGGCGCCGGTGCGGCGGCGATCGCCTGCGTCGAGCTGCTGAAGGCCATGGGCATGCCGCACGACCACGTCATGCTGTGCGACACCCGCGGCGTGATCTACCAGGGCCGCCAGCAGGGCATGAACCAGTGGAAGTCGGCGCATGCGGTGATCACCGACCGCCGCACCCTGACCGAGGCGCTGGAGGGTGCCGACGTGTTCTTCGGCCTGTCGGCAAAGGGTGCCGTCAACCAGGACATGGTCCGCTCCATGGGCCCGCAGCCGATCATCTTCGCGATGGCCAACCCCGACCCGGAGATCACCCCCGAGGAGGTCAAGGCGGTACGCGACGACGCCATCATCGCCACCGGCCGGTCGGACTACCCGAACCAGGTCAACAATGTCCTGGGCTTCCCCTACATCTTCCGCGGCGCCCTCGACGTGCGGGCCTCGGAGATCAACGAGGCGATGAAGATCGCCGCCGCCGAGGCCCTGGCCGAGCTGGCGCGCCGCGACGTCCCGGACGAGGTCGACGCCGCCTACTCCGGCCGCCGCCTGCATTACGGGCGCGAATACATCATCCCGGCGCCGTTCGACCCGCGGCTGATCGTGCACGTCTCGGCGGCGGTGGCCCAGGCGGCGATGCAGACCGGGGTGGCACGCCGGCCGATCGAGAACATGGCGGCCTACCGCGCCTCGCTGAGCGCCCGCCTCGACCCGTCGGCCGCCAACCTGCAGCGGATCCTCGACACCATCCGCCAGACCCCGAAGCGCGTGGTGTTCGCCGAGGGCGAGGAGGAGAAGACCATCCGCGCCGCCGTCGCCTTCCAGGACGGCGGCTACGGCGTGCCGGTGCTGATCGGCCGCGAGGACCGGATCCGCGACCGCATCGCCGAGATGGGCATCGCCGGCGCCAGCGAGATCGAGATCCACAACGCCCGGCTGTCGCGCTTCAATCAAAAGTACATAGAGTTCCTGTACAACCGGCTGCATCGCAAAGGCGCACTGCACCGGGACTGCCAGCGCATGGTCAACCAGGATCGCAACGTGTTCGCCGCCTGCATGGTCGCCACCGGCGACGCCGACGCCCTGGTCACCGGCCTGACCCGCAGCTTCGGCGACGCCATGGACGACATCACCCGGGTCATCGACCAGCGCCCGAACGAGCTGGTGATGGCGCTGACCATGGTGATGGTCCGCGGCCGCACCGTGTTCATCGCCGACACCAACGTGCACGAGCTGCCGAGCCCCGAGCAGCTGGCGGATATCGCCTGCCAGGCGGCGGCCAAGGCGCGCGCCTTCGGGCACGAGCCCAGGGTGGCGATGCTGTCGTTCTCGAACTTCGGCAACCCGATGCGCGAGAAGGCCGAGCGCATCCGCCAGGCGGTCGAGGTGCTGGACGCGCGCGACGTCGACTTCGAATACGACGGCGAGATGTCGGCCGACGTGGCACTCGACCCCGAGATGCGCAGGCTCTACCCGTTCTGCCGGCTGACCGGGCCGGCGAACGTGCTGGTGATGCCGGCGCTGCATTCGGCCAACATCTCCTACAAGCTGCTGCAACGCTTCGCCGGCGGCTCGGTGATCGGACCGATCATCATGGGGCTGGAGAAGCCGGCGCAGATCGTCCAGATGGGCGCCACGGTGTCCGACCTGGTGAACGCCGCGGCGATCGCCGCCCACGAGGCGATCATCGCCTGACCGGCCGCCGCCGGCGGGTCGGCCGGCCCGTATTGGGGAGACGATGACGGACGACCAATCGACCGGCAACCAGCCCCGTGCCGCCGCCCGGCCGGCCGCGACGGTGCGGTCGGCCGCGGTGCGCGCCGCGGCCGTGCTGACCGTGCCTTCGGCAGCGGTGTTCCTCGGCCTGATCGCGACCGGCGCGATGCCGGCCCTGGCGAGCCTCGGCGCGGTCGCCGCGGTGGGATCGGCGACCTATCTTATGGTGCGTCGGCACTATGCCGCGCTGGCGGTGCTGCGCCGGCACCTCGAGGAGCGTGCCGCCGGCGAGGATCCCGCCGCCGGACCGGCCATCGGCGGGTCCGATCTCGCCGCCCTCGGCGACGTCGGCCCGGCCGCCGGGATCGCCGGCGCGCTGGCCCGCGCCGACCGCTGCACCACCGAGCGGATCGAGGGCCTGCGGCAGCGGGCCGAGGCCCGCGCGCTGGTGATCGAGTCGATCCCGGACCCGCTGCTGCTGATCGACTCGCGCGGCCGCGTCGCCCAGGCCAACCGCGAGGCCCGCCGGCAGTTCGGCCAGCAGATCGTCGACCGCGACCTGTCGGCGGTGATCCGCCACCCCGAGGTCCTGGCGACCGTCCGCCGCGCGCTCGCCGGGCAGCCCGGCGGCGATGTCGAGATCGGCATCGCCGCCCCGGTCGAGCGGGTGTTCAACGTCCGTGTGGAATCGCTGGGCGGCGGGACAGAGGCGGGGGAGGTCTCGGCGCTCATGCTGTTCGTCGACCTGTCGTCGATCCGGCGCGCCGAGCAGATGCGCGTCGACTTCGTCGCCAATGTCAGCCACGAGCTGCGCACGCCGCTCGCCACCCTGCTCGGCTTCATCGAGACCCTGCAGGGCCCGGCCCGCGACGACGCCGACGCCCGCGACCGCTTCCTCGACATCATGAAGTCGCAGGGCAACCGCATGAGCCGGCTGGTCCAGGACCTGCTGTCGCTGTCGCGGATCGAGACCAACGAGCACAAGCCCCCGTCGGGGCGTGTCGACCTGACGCCGCTGCTCCAGGGGGTCAAGTCAACCCTCGACCTGGAGGCCCGCCGCCGCGACATGCGGGTCCGCCTGGAGCTCGACGCGGTGCTGCCCGAGGCGATCGGTGCCGAGGACGAACTCGCCCAGGTGGTGCAGAACCTGCTCGACAACGCGATCAAGTACGGCCGGCCCGGCACCGAGATCACGGTCGCGGCACGCCGCGCCGACCGGGTCCCGGCGAGCTTCCCCGGCGGCCCGGCCGGCAAGTCGGTGGCGATCGCCGTGCGCGACCGCGGCGAGGGCATCGCGCCGCAGCATCTGCCGCGCCTGACCGAGCGCTTCTACCGGGTCGACGCCGCACGGTCTCGCGATCTCGGCGGCACCGGCCTCGGCCTGGCGATCGTCAAGCATATCGTCAGCCGGCACCGCGGGGCGCTGACCATCGATTCGACTCCCGGCGAGGGCAGCGTGTTCACGGTCTACATTCCGGCCGCCGGACCCGGCGACCCTGCGCGAGGCGCCTCGGCGGCGTGATCGCCCGAGCGGCCATCCAGGGCTGTCATAAAACTTTCATCGAACCGTCTTAAATCCTTTGGTGCCCGACCGCTACACGTCCGCCTGCCAGGGGGGGATCGAAGGTGCACCGGTGGCGCATCCGAGCCCCTCGAGCCAGAAACTGGAGGACCCCCAATGACGTTTTCGTTCGGTAAGGTGGCCGCTGTCGCCGCGCTCGGCGTGGTCGCGATGGCCGCGCAGGCCGAGGCCCGCGACCAGATCCGCGTGGTCGGCTCGTCGACCGTGTTCCCCTACACCCAGGCCGCCTCGGAGGAATTCTCCAAGTCCAGCGGCATGAAGGCCCCGGTGGTCGAGTCGACCGGCACCGGCGGCGGCATGAAGATCTTCTGCCAGGGCATCGGCACCCAGCACGCCGACATCACCGGCGCGTCGCGCGCCATGAAGAAGTCCGAGTACGACGACTGCGCCAAGAACGGCGTCACCGACATCAGCGAGGCGCTGATCGGCTATGACGGCCTGTCCTTCGCACTGTCGCGCAAGGGCGTGGCGATGGACATCAGCAAGGGCCAGCTGTTCCTGGCGCTGGCCGCCGAGATCGTCAAGGACGGCAAGGTCGTCGCCAACCCGTACAAGAAGTGGTCGGAGATCGACAAGAAGCTCCCCGACATTGCCATCCAGGTGTTCGGCCCGCCGCCGACCTCCGGCACCCGGGACGCCTGGGTCGAGCTGGTCATGGAAGAAGGCTGCGACGAACTGGCCGGCTACAAGGAACTGGCCAAGGACGTGAAGAAGAACGTCTGCTCGCGGATGCGCCAGGACGGCCCGTTCATCGAGGCCGGCGAGAACGACAACCTGATCGTGCAGCGCCTTGAATCCGACCCGAACGCCTACGGCATCTTCGGCTACTCGTTCCTGTACGAGAACCAGGACAAGCTGGTCGGCGCCAAGGTCGAGGGCGTCGAGCCGAGCATCGATGCGATCGCCGACGGCAGCTACAAGATCTCCCGCCCGCTGTTCTTCTACGTGAAGAACGCGCATCGCGGCGTGATCCCGGGCCTGACCGACTTCGTGAAGGAGTATGTCAGCGACGCCGCCCTGGCGCCGGGCGGCTACCTGACCGACCGCGGCCTGGTGGCGCTGTCGGACAAGCGCCGCAAGGAGATGCAGGACGCGTTGGTCAACGCCAAGCACATGTCGCGCTACGCCGGCAGCTGATCCCGTCCGGTCGGGGACGCGGCTCGCCCGCGTCCCCGATCGTCCTTCGCCGTCCTGGTTCGTTCCTTTTCCGATTGCCGCCTTTTCGTTTCTCCATTTAGCCACCCGCCCGCATTGCCGCTCGGGGCCCCGCCGCCCTCGTTTCGACGCCCTCGCCCGACGCAGCCCGGAGCCACCGATGTCGGTCTACCTCCTGATCATTCTCGTCGGCCTGCCGCTCATCGGCTTCCTGTTCGCCCGCCGGCGCGCGGCCGTGATGCTCGGAAGCGGCGCGGCGCTGCACTCGCTGCCGGATTTTCACGGCGCCTATGTCGCCGCCTGGACCGGCATCCCCTCGATCATCCTGGTGCTGCTCTGGGTGGCGCTGCAGGGCCCGCTCCTCGACCAGGCGATCTTCGCCAGCCTGCCGGACGAATTCCGCGCGGCGGTCGAGAACCGCAGCCTGGTGCTGGCCGAGATCCACAGCGTCGCCGACGGCCGGCTGTTCGGCCAGCCGGCCCCGGAGGTGCAGGCGGCGGCGGCGCGGCTGCAGGCCTGGCGCTCGATCGCCGACTGGTCGATGGTCGCGGTCGCGGCCGCGGCCGCGCTTGCCGGGCTGGTGGTGACCCGCAGTCGCCTGGCGCCGGCGTTCCGCGCCCGGCACCGCGTCGAGGACGTGCTGTCCGCCCTGATGGTGGTGTGCTCGATCATCGCGGTGCTGACCACGCTGGGCATCCTGCTGTCGCTGGTGTTCGAGTCGATCCGGTTCTTCGCCAAGGTGCCGTGGTACGAATTCCTGTTCGGCCTGAACTGGGAGCCGCAGATCGCGATCCGCAGCGACCAGGTCGCCGGCCTCGGGTCGTTCGGGGCGGTGCCGGTGTTCCTCGGCACCTTGGTCATCGCGGTGATCGCGATGCTGGTGGCCACGCCGATCGGGCTGCTCTCGGCGATCTACCTGACCGAATACGCCTCGCCGCGGTTCCGCGCCGTCGCCAAGCCGAGCCTGGAGGTCCTGGCCGGTATCCCGACCGTGGTCTACGGCTTCTTCGCCGTCCTCACCGTATCCCCGGCGCTGCGCGTCGCCGGTGCCTGGGTCGGCATCGACATGGCGCCGAACAGCGCCCTGGCCGCCGGTGCCGTGATGGGGCTGATGATCATTCCGTTCATCTCCTCGCTGTCCGACGACGCGCTGGCGGCGGTGCCGCAGGCGCTGCGCGACGGCTCGGCGGCGCTGGGCGCCACCAAGTCGGAGACGATAACCAAGGTGCTGCTGCCGGCGGCCCTGCCGGGCATCATGGGCGGCATGCTGCTGGCGATCAGCCGGGCGATCGGCGAGACCATGATCGTGGTGATGGCAGCCGGCCTGATCGCCAAGATGACCCTCAATCCCCTGGACTCGGTCACCACGGTGACCGTGCAGATCGTCACCCTGCTGATCGGCGACACCGAGTTCGACAGCCCGAAGACCCTGGCCGCCTTCGGCCTCGGCCTGGTGCTGTTCGTCATCACCCTGGGCCTGAACGTGCTGGCCCTCCGGATCGTCCAGAAGTATCGGGAGCGATATGACTGATACCTCCCCCCACATCGCCGCCGCCACGTTCGACTGGAACGCGCCGGAGACGCGCCGCCGCTTCGCCGCCCGGCACAGCGCCGACCGCCGCCTGCAGATCTACGGCCTGTCGGCGATCCTGCTGGCGGTGCTGCTGATCGCGGTGCTGATCGGCTCGCTGGTGGCGAGCGGCTACCAGTCCTTCGTCCAGACCCACGTCACCTTCGAGGTCTATGTCGATCCGGCCAAGGTCGACGCCGGCGATCCCGCCAAGGGTAACTTCCGCCTGGTCGTGCGCGAGAGCTTCGCCGCGATGTTCCCGGACGTGACCAACCCGCGGGACCAGCGCAGCCTGTTCGACATCATGACCGCCGACGCGCCCTACATCGTGCGCGACCTGGTGGTCGCCGACCCGTCGCTGATCGGCCGGCGCATCCCGGTGACGATGCCGGTGTCGGACGCCTTCGACCAGTTGCAGAAGGGCGTCACGCCGCGCGACGTCCCGGAGACCCAACGCAAGGTCAACGACAAGCAGATCGCATGGTTCGACGCGCTGGCGACACGCGGGCAGATCACCGTTCCGTTCAACGACGAGCTGTTCTTCGCAGCGGATTCCCGGTTTCCCGAGCTCGCCGGTCTCGCCGGCGCCATCGTCGGGTCGTTCTATGCCCTGCTGGTGTGCTTCGTGATCAGCTTCCCGGTCGGCATCGCGGCCGCGATCTACCTGGAGGAGTTCGCGCGCAAGGGCCGCTGGTCGGACATCCTGGAGGTCAACATCAACAACCTGGCGGCGGTGCCGTCGGTGGTGTTCGGCCTGCTCGGCCTGGCGGTGTTCATCGGCTTCTTCGGGCTGCCGCGCTCGACCCCGCTGGTCGGCGGCATGGTGTTGTCGCTGATGACCCTGCCGACCATCATCATCGCCACGCGGGCGGCGCTGAAGGCGGTGCCGCCGTCGATCCGCGAGGCGGCGCTCGGGGTCGGCGCCTCCAAGCACCAGGTGGTCCTGCACCACGTGCTGCCCCTGGCGATGCCGGGGATCCTGACCGGCACCATCATCGGCATGGCGCAGGCGCTCGGCGAGACCGCGCCGCTGCTGCTGATCGGCATGAACGCCTTCATCACCTCGCCGCCGGGCGGGATCCTGGAATCCGCCACCGCGCTGCCGACGCAGATCTTCATCTGGGCCGACAGCCCGGAGCGCGGCTTCGTGTCCCGGACTTCGGCCGCGATCCTGGTCCTGATCGGCTTCCTGATCGTCATGAACCTGGTGGCCGTGGTGCTGCGCAAGCGCTTCGAGCGCCGCTGGTAAGGAGAGAACGATGTCCGACGCCTCCCAGATCGCCGTCAACGGCTTCATGCCGGCACCGGCGGTGGCCGCGGCACCCGCGGCTACCGCCGCCGACACGGTCGCCCGGCCGGCCGCCACGCCGGTCAAGATCCTCGCCCGCGACGTCAACGTGTTCTACGGCGAGAAGCATGCCCTCAAACATGTCGACCTCGACGTCAGGCGCAACGAGGTGACCGCGCTGATCGGCCCTTCGGGCTGCGGCAAGTCGACCTTCCTGCGCTGCATGAACCGGATGAACGACGTGATCGACAGCTGCCGGGTCACCGGCTCGATCACCCTCGACGGCACCGACGTCTACGATCCGTCGCTCGACGTCGTGCAGCTGCGCGCCCGCGTCGGCATGGTGTTCCAGAAGCCCAACCCGTTCCCGAAGTCGATCTACGAGAACGTCGCCTACGGACCGCGCATCCACGGCATCGCCCGCAGCAAGGCCGAGCTCGACGAGATCGTGCGCCGCAGCCTGACCCGCGCCGGCCTGCTCAAGGAGGTGCACGACCGCCTCGACCAGCCGGGCACCGGGCTGTCCGGCGGCCAGCAGCAGCGGCTGTGCATCGCCCGGGCGATCGCCGTGAACCCCGAGGTGATCCTGATGGACGAGCCGTGCTCGGCCCTCGACCCGATCGCCACCGCCCGGATCGAGGAGCTGATCGACGAGCTGCGCGAGAACTTCACGATCGTCATCGTGACCCACTCCATGCAGCAGGCCGCCCGGGTGTCGCAGCGCACCGCGTTCTTCCATCTCGGCGATCTGGTCGAGGTCGGCGACACCGAGCAGATCTTCACCAACCCGAGCGACAGCCGGACCCAGGGCTACATCACCGGGCGCTTCGGCTGAGCCGCCGGCTCCCCGGAAAGCCACGCGGAAGCGAGGACAGAACCATGGTGGAACAGCACATCGTCAAGCAGTTCGACGAGGAGCTGGACGAAATGCGGGCGCTCATCGCGCAGATGGGCGGCCTGGTCGAGCAGCAGATGGCGAATGCCATCTCCGCCATCGGCCGCCGCGACGACGCGCTGGCCAAGCGCTGCCAGGAGGCCGATGTCGAGATCGACCGCATGGAGGACAAGGTCGAGGCGCTGACCCTGCGGATGCTGGCGCTGCGCCAGCCGGTCGCCCTCGACCTCAGGGCGATCCTGGCCGCACTGCGGATCGCCCACGACCTTGAGCGCATGGGCGACTATGCGACCAACGTCGCCAAGCGCGCCTCGGCGCTGGCGCAGCTGCACGAGGTCGGGCCGATCAACGGCATCGTGCGCATGGGCCGGCTGACCCACGCGGTCATCAAGGACGTCCTGGACGCCTACACCGAGCCGAACGTCGACAAGGCGGTCGTGGCCTGGAACCGCGACCAGGAGATCGACCAGATGTACACCAGCCTGTTCCGCGAGCTGCTGACCTACATGATGGAGGATCCGCGGAACATCACGCCCTGCGCCCACCTGCTGTTCGTCGCCAAGAACATCGAGCGGATCGGCGACCACGCCACCAACATCGCCGAGACCCTGTACTTCCAGGAGAAGGGCACCCGGCTCCAGGGACTGCGGCCCAAGGGCGACCGAACCAGCTATGCGGTCGTCGAGCCGCCGGAGGCCGATGCGACAAGCTGACGACGACACGCTGCCGAGGATGACCATGAAGCCACTGATCCTGATCGTCGAGGACGAGGCCCCGATCGTCACCCTGCTGCGCTACAACCTGGAGCGCGAGGGTTTCCGGGTTGCCGAGGCAGGCGACGGCGAGGAGGCGCTGCTGCTCGCCGCCGAGCGCCGGCCCGACCTGATCCTGCTGGACTGGATGCTGCCGCTGCTCTCCGGCATCGAGGTCTGCCGCCGGCTGCGGCGCTCGGCCGAGGCCAAGAGCGTGCCGATCATCATGCTCACCGCCCGCGGCGAGGAGGGCGACCGGGTGCGCGGCCTGAACGCCGGGGCCGACGACTACGTCACCAAGCCGTTCAGCCCGTCCGAGCTGATCGCCCGGGTGCGCGCGGTGCTGCGGCGCGCCCGGCCGTCGACCGACGAGGAGACGCTGCGCTACGGCGACCTGGCGATGGACCTGGCGTCGCACCGGGTGAAGCGCAGCAGCCGCGACATCCACCTCGGCCCAACCGAGTTCCGCCTGCTGCGGCACTTCCTGGAGCATCCCGGCCGGGTGTTCTCGCGCGAGCAGCTGCTCGACACCGTCTGGGGACCGGACGTCTATGTCGAGCCGCGCACCGTCGACGTGCACATCCGCCGGCTGCGCAAGGCGCTGAACACCGAGCAGGACGACGACCTGATCCGCACCGTGCGCTCGGCCGGCTACGCGCTGGATTCCACCGGCGCGATGGCGTGAGGGCCGGGACGCCGGCCGCATCTGATCCCCGCCGTCGCGCCCGGGCCCGGTCGCCGCTCAGACCACCGCGTGGGTTTCGACCAGGAAGGTCGAGATCTCCGAGATGAACTCGGCCGCGTGCGTCATGAGGGTCCGGCCGGCATCCGACGCGAAGGCGGCGCCAAGGCTGTCGACGTCGTCGAACCAGAGCTCGACGATGCCGTCGATCGGCAGCTCGTCATAGGAGGCCGGCCGGCCGCGGCCATGCGACCGGTCGAAGATCAGGTTCTGGGTATAGCCCTTCACCTGCGGCAGGCGCTTGACGAGGAAAGAGTGGATGTCGAACCACTCGCGCTTGAAATCCTCCGGGTCGACGTCCGGCCGCCGCTTCAACGTCGACATCCGCTTGAGGAGCGGCCTGCCGGCAGGCGTCGGAACGACGACGTGCTGCAGCGCGGTGATCACCTTGAGGTCGCCGATGAACCGGGCCTCGTCGTCCCGAAGGCGGTGGACCCGCTCGTCGCCGAAGGCCGCCGCCATCGACGGCAGATCGTCGAACCACAGCTCCGAGAAGCCGTCGAAGTCGAAGCTGCCGCGGGTGTAGCTGATTGCCCGCTGCTGCCGGTCGACGACGTGGTTCTGATGATAGCGGCGCAGCCCCGGCAGTGATGCTGCGATCGGGCCGTGAATGTCTCGCCAATGGGCGCGGAACGCATCGACCGTCATGTCCGGCCGTTTCCTGAGCAGTCCCATCCGCGTGATCACGGCGCTTCTCCTGCGTCAGCGCAAGACGGACGATCCTAGACCCACATTCAATATTGTCAAACCAGTTTGCGTTTGACTAATCAGTGCCCGATGATGATCCGCGCCGTCGCTGTCGGATCGGGAGGAGCTGCGGATGGTTGGCGACCAGAGGGGCATCCAGTCGGTCGAGGTCGGCGGCCAGCTGCTGCGGGCGCTTGCCGAGGCCGACGGCCCGATGATGCTGCGCGATCTCGCGAAGAGCGCGAACATGGCCGCCGCCAAGGCACACCCCTACCTCGTCAGCTTCATGCGCATCGGCATGGTCGAGCAGGACAAGGCCACCGGCCGCTACGAGCTCGGCTCGCTGGCGTTGCAGATCGGTCTCGCCAGCATGCGGCGGCTGGAGCCGGTGCGGGTGGCGGCCGGGATCCTCGGCACCATGGTCGACAGCATCGGCCAGACCGTGGCACTCGCCGTCTGGGGCAATCACGGTCCGACGGTCGTGCGGATCGAGGAAGGTGCCAGCGCCGTGCACGTCAACATGCGCGTCGGCAGCGTCATGTCGCTCCTCGGCACCGCCACCGGGCGGGTGTTCGCGGCGTTCCTGCCGCCGAAGCTGATCGAAGCCTTCCTCGACTCCGAAGTCGGCCGGGCGAGCGTCGGCGACGAGGCGGCCCGGAAGATGACCCGCGAGCAGATCGAGGCGGCCGTCGCCGAGGTCCGGGCGCAGGGCCTGGCACGCGCCGTCGACCGGCCGATTCCCGGGGTGAACGCGTTGAGTGCGCCGGTCTTCGATCAGTCCGGATCGATCGCCCTCGTCATGACCGCCATCGGACCTTCGGGCACTTTCGACGCGGACTGGGACGGTCCGATCGCCAGGGAACTCCTCGCCTGCGCCGGCACCGTGTCGGCGCGGCTCGGCTTCGTCCGGCCGGCCGGGCGGAGAACGGGCTGACGCAGCGCTCAGCCCTGCAGCGCCTCCCACATCTGCAGGTCGCGCTGCGCCGTCCAGATCCGCGGGGTGTCGATGCCGCGGGCCTCGTCATAGGCGCGGGCGACGTTGAACGGCAGGCAGTGCTCGTAGATGGCGTAGTCCTTGAACTTGGAATCGCAGGCGTCGCGGACCGCGTCCCATGCGTCCTTCAGGCTGCCGCCGCGCGCCGCGACCTGCTGGGCCGGCTTGTAGGTGCTGTGGACGAAGTCGCGGGTCGCCTCCAGTGCGGCATCCACCATATCGACCCCGACCAGGGCGTTGCCGCGTCCCGGTGCGATCGACGACGGATTGTAGGCCTTCACCGCGTCCAGGGTGCCGCCCCAATCCGCGAAATGGCCGTCGCCGCAGTAGCAGGCGGAGTGGTACTCGACGATGTCGCCGGTGAACATGACCTGCTCGTCCGGCACCCAGATCACCGCGTCGCCGGCGGTATGGGCGCGGCCGACCTGCTTGATCTCGACCTTGCGCTTGCCGAGATACACGGTCATCGAGTCGGAGAAGGTGGTGGTCGGCCAGGTCAGGCCGGGAATGCTCTCATGCCCCTCGAACAGGCGGGGGAAGCGCTGGAACTCGCTGTCCCAGTCCTCCTGCCCACGCTCGACGACCATCGCCCGGGCCTTGTCGGACATGATGACCTGGGAGGCGCCGAAGGCGCTGGCCCCGAGCACGCGGACCGCGTGGTAGTGGGTCAGGACGACATGGGTGATCGGCTTGTCGGTCACCTCGCGGACCTTTTCGATCACCTTCTGCGCCAGGCGGGGCGTAGCCTGGGCCTCGACGATCATCACGCTGTCGTCGCCGATGATCACGCCGGAGTTCGGATCGCCCTCGGCGGTGAACGCCCACAGGTCCTTGCCGACCTCGGTGAAGCTGATCTTCTTCTCCGCCATGTCGCCCTGCGACGCGAAGGCCTTGGCCATGTTGGGTGTCTCCTGTGTCGCGATTTGGTTATTTCGCCCAGTCGGGCAGCTCTGCGGCCGGCAGTACCCGGCCGCTGCAGTCGCCGAAGCCGATGCGGTAGCCGTCGCCCCGGGCCGCGCCGCGAAGCACCAGGGTATCCCCGTCCTCGATGAAGCGGCGCGAGCCGCCGCCGGCCAGTTCGACCGGCTGCTTGCCGCCCCAGCTGAGCTCGAGCAGCGAGCCGCGATTCTCCGGCTTCGGCCCGGAGATCGTCCCCGAGCCCAGGAGGTCGCCGACCCGCATCGGGCAGCCCGAGCTGGTGTGGTGCGCCAGCTGCTGCGCGGCCGAATAGTACATCTCGCGGTAGTTGGTCCGTGCGAGAACCGTCTCGGGGCCGCCGTCGGGTGTCAGCGCCACCTCGAGGTCGATGTCGAACAGCCCGGGAGTCGTTGACCGGAGATAGGGCAGCAGCGGCCGCTCCGGCTCCGGCGTCGGCGCGCGGAACGGCTCCAGCGCCGCCTTGGTGACGATCCACGGGCTGATGGTCGTCGCCGTCGCCTTGGCCTGGAACGGGCCCAGCGGCTGATACTCCCAGGCCTGGATGTCGCGCGCCGACCAGTCGTTCAGCAGCACGTAGCCGAAGATCATCCGCTCGGCCTCGGCGACCGAGACCATGCCGTCGGATGGCTGGCCGACGATCGCGCCGATCTCCAGCTCGATGTCGAACCGGGCCGACGGCGCGAAGCGCGGCAGGGCGTCGTCCGGGCCCTTCACCTGCCCCCAGGGCCGGCGCACCGGCGTGCCGGACACCACCACCGAGGAGGCCCGGCCGTTGTAGCCGATCGGGATCGACAGCCAGTTCGGCGGCAGCGCGTTCTCCGCGCCGCGGAACATGGTGCCGACATTGGTCGCGTGATGCTTGCCGGCGTAGAAGTCGGTGTATTCCGCCACCCGGAACGGCATCAGCATCCGCGCCGCGGCCATCGGCACCAGCTGCGGCTCGACGGCGGCGCGGTGTGCGGTGTCGGACAGCTGCTCGGTCAGCCGCGCACGCAGCGCTGTCCAGACCGCCGGTCCCGCCGCCATCACCGCATTCCAGGCCGGTTCGCCGAACAGCGCCGGATCGATACCGTGGTCGACCTTGCCGACATCGAGGATCCGGTCGCCGATGGCGACACCGCAGCGGGCACCCTTGCCGTCGTCGAACACCCCGTAGGGCAGGTTGCCGATCGGGAAATCGGTGTCGCCCTCGGCCGAATCCAGCCAGCTCCGTGTCATGCTCATTTCACCCCCGGCGTGCCGTCGAACTTCTTCTCGAGATCGGACCAGCAGTCGATGTAGTCGTCCTGCAGCGGTGCCTCCTGCGCGGCGAATGCCGTGAGGTGCTGCGGGAACCGGGTCTCGAACATGAAGCTCATGGTGCCGTCGAGCTTGTGCGGCGCGAGCTCGGCGTTGGACGCCTTCTCGAACGCCTCGCGGTCGGGACCGTGCGGCAGCATCATGTTGTGCAGGCTCAGCCCGCCGGGGACGAAGCCGCGCGGCTTGGCGTCGTACTGGCCGTAGATGTTGCCCATCAGTTCCGACATGACGTTCTTGTGGTACCAGGGCGGCCGGAAGGTGTTCTCCATCACCATCCAGCGCTCCCGGAACAGCACGAAGTCGATGTTCGCCGTACCCGGCGCGCCGGACGGCGCGGTCAGCACGGTGAAGATCGACGGATCGGGATGGTCGAACAGGATCGCGCCGATCGGGCAGTAGGTCTTCAGGTCGTATTTGCAGGGCGTGTAGTTTCCGTGCCAGGCGACCACGTCGAGCGGGCTATGGCCGATCTCGGTGCGGTGGAACCGGCCGCACCATTTCACGGTCACCGTCGATGGTGCGTCGCGATCCTCGAAGGCCGCCACCGGCGCCTTGAAGTCGCGCCGGTTTGCCATGCAGTTGGCGCCGATCGGCCCGCGCCCCGGCAGCTCGAACTTCTGGCCGTAGTTCTCGCAGACGAAGCCGCGCGCCGGACCCTCCAGCACCTCCACCCGGTACACCAGGCCGCGGGGGATCAGCGCGATCTCCTGCGGTTCGACGTCGATCACGCCGAGCTCGGTGCAGAACCGCAGCCTGCCCTCCTGCGGCACCACCAGCAGCTCGCTGTCGGCGGAATAGAAGTACTCGTCGACCATGGATGCCGAGACGATATAGACGTGGCTGGCCATGCCGATCTGGGTGTTGACGTCGCCGGCCGTGGTCATGGTCCGCATGCCGGTCAGCCAGGTCAGCGCCTCGCCGGCGTGCGGCACCGGATCCCAGCGGTACTGGCCGAGCGAGATGACGTCGGGATCGATGCTCGGCGCCGTCTTCCAGTACGGCAGCTCGATCCTGGCGAAACGCCGGGTGTGCTTCACGGACGGCCGGATCCGGTAGCACCAGGTGCGCTCGTTCTGGTGGCTCGGCGCGGTGAAGGCGGTGCCCGACAGCTGCTCGCCGTAGAGGCCGTAGTTGCATTTCTGCGGGCTGTTCATGCCCTGCGGCAGGGCGCCCGGCAACGCCTCGGTCTCGAAGTCGTTGCCGAACCCCGGCATGTAGCCTCCGGCACCCACCCGGGCCGCTGAGCGTCGGGGCGAGCCGATCGATGTCTCATGCGCGCTCATGGAATGCGTCCCTTTCGTTTCACCCCGCCGGCAGCCAGCTGCCGTTACCCCACACGCCTCTCCTGTAGGGGGTCGGGATATCGCTTGCCAGTGACTTTCAAATTAGCTAATAGCGAATTTGTTCGCAATAGACGAAAACCCAAAAACGGGATATGTCCGGTAGCTCGGGTCGCCGACGTTCGGGGGTGACGGTCGGACCGGCACCGCGACGCCCCCTCGACGATGGATGTCTCGCCGCTCGCACGCCAATCAGAGGAACGACGGATGGCCCGGGAACTCTACGAGTGCGATGTTCTGGTGGTCGGCTCCGGCGCCGGCGGGCTGGCCACCGCGGTGTGCGCCGCCCATCGCGGCCTGAAGACCCTGGTCGTGGAGAAGGAGCCGGTCTTCGGCGGGACCACGGCTCGGTCCGGCGGCTGGATGTGGGTCCCCAACAACGCCCCTGCGAAACGTGCCGGCATCGAGGACAGCGTCGAGAAGGCGAAGACCTACCTGAAGCACGAAACCGGCCCGCATTTCGACGAGGCCCGCATCGACGCCTTCCTGGAAGCCGGACCAAAGGCGGTGGACTTCTTCGAGCAGAGCACGAGCCTGCAGTTCGATCTCGGCCCGACCTTCGCGGACTATCATCCCAAGGCTCCCGGCGGCATGGACGCCGGCCGCTCGATCGTCGCGCGGCCCTTCGAGGGCCGCGAGCTCGGCGACGAGATCAAGCGCCTGCGCCCGCCGCTCGCGGAGATCACGTTCCTCGGCATGATGATCGGCTCCGGCAAGGAGCTCCTGCATTTCTTCAACGTGATGCGCTCGCCGGTCTCCGCGTTCTACGTGGCCCGGCTGTTCATCAAGTTCCTGCGCGACATGGCGTTCCACGGGCGCCCGATGCGCCTGATGAACGGCAATGCGCTGGTCGGGCGGCTGGCGAAGTCGTGCTTCGACAGGGGAGTGCCGATCTGGACGCGGGCCGCCGTCGCGCAGCTGATCCGCGACGACCGGGGAGCGGTCACCGGCGCCCTCGTCGACACGGTCAAGGGCACCGTCGAGGTCCGCGCCTCCAAGGGCGTCGTCCTCGCGGCCGGTGGATTTCCGCAGGATCCGGTCCGCCGCAAGGAGATGTTCGGCCATGCGCGCAGCGGCCACGAACACGCCTCGCCGGCACCGCCGGGGAACACCGGCGACGGGTTGCGGCTGGGTGAAGCCGTCGGTGCCGGCGTCGAGAAGCGCCTGCCGAACGCCGCCGCCTGGGTCCCGATCTCCCGGCCGGTCCGCCGCGACGGCACGCTCGGCACCTTCCCGCACTTCGTCGATCGCTCGAAGCCGGGTGTGATCGCGGTCACCCGCTCGGGACGCCGATTCTGCAACGAAGCCGACAGCTATCACGACTTCGGCCAATCCCTGACGAAGCGCATCGCCGAGGAGGGTGGCGAGATCTGCGCGTTCTTCGTCTGCGATCACCGGGTGCTGCGGAAATACGGCCTCGGCCATGTGAAGCCGGCGCCGGTGCCCTTCGGTCATCACCTCCGCTCTGGCTACCTGTTCCGCGGCGAGACGCCCGCGGAGCTGGCGAGCGCGATCGGCGCGGATCCAGCGCGGTTCGCCGAGACGCTGCGCGCCTACAACGAGCATGCCGCGAACGGCGAGGATCCGGAGTATGGCCGCGGCAGCACCGCCTACAACCGCTCGCTGGGCGACCCGGAGCACAAGCCGAACCCGTGCGTCGCACCCCTGGTGCAGGTCCCGTACTACGCGGTGAAGGTCGTCATGGGCGATCTCGGCACCTTCGCCGGCCTCAGGTGCAACGAGAACGCCCAGGTTCTCACCGAAGCCGGCCAGCCGATCCCGGGCCTCTACGCGGCCGGCAACGACGCCGCCAGCATCATGGGCGGCAACTATCCCGGCGGCGGCATCACCCTCGGCCCGGCCATCACCTTCGGCTACATCGCCGCGCGCCACATGTCGGGCGCCAACGCCTGAGCGGGCGCGTGGGGGCCGGTCAGGCCGGCTGCTCGCGCGGGACCGGCGGGAACAGCCGCATCAGAACCAGCAGCAGCAGCAGCCCCGGCACCGCGATCACGGTCGAGGCGAAGAAGAACTCGACCCAGCCGAGTTGCTCCGCCGCCCAGCCCGACGGCGACGCCAGCACGGTGCGGCCGAACGCCATGAAGGAGCTGAGCAGCGCGTACTGCGTGGCGGTGAAGGCGACGTTGGTCAGGCGCGACAGGTAGGCGATGAAGGCGGCGGTGCCCATGCCGCCGGTGGCGTTCTCGATGCCGATGGTGATCGTCAGCATCCAGACCTCGGCACCGACCGTCGCCTGCACCGCGAACACCAGGTTGGAGGCGGCCTGCAGCACGCCGCAGATCAGCAGCGACCACATCAGGCCGAGGCGGCGCACCATCACGCCGCCGACCACCAGCCCGGCCAGCAGCGCGAACAGCCCGAACACCTTGGTGACCTCGGCGATCTCGGTCTTGGTGAAGCCGACGTCGATGTAGAACGGGTTGGTCATGGCGCCGAGGAAGGCGTCGCCGAGCTTGTACAGCAGGATGAACAGCAGGATGAGCAGCGCCCAGGGCCGCTGCAGGAACTCGGCGAACGGCTCGTAGACCGCCTCGCGCAGCCAGCGGGCGACCTTCACAGCCCTGGCGTCGCCGGCCGACGCGGCGATCCCCGACTGGTCCACCGCCGGCTGCTCCACCACCGGCTCGGGACTGGCGAGGATGGTGACCAGCCCGACCAGCATCAGGCCGGCCATCGCCAGGTAGGCCAGGAACCAGCCGGAGGAATCCGCCAGCAGCAGGGCCCCGGCCCCGGCAGCGAGGATGCCGACCCGGTAGCCGAGCACATAGGCCGCCGCCCCCGCCCCCTGCTCGGTCTCCTCGAGGGTCTCGATGCGGTAGGCGTCGACCACGATGTCCTGGCTGGCCGAGAAGAACGCCACCAGCACGCCGAACAGCGCCATCAGCAGCGGGCTGGTGAGCGGGTCGGTGGTGCCCAGCGCGATCAGCGTCGCCACCAGGGCCAGCTGGGTCGCCACCATCCAGCCGCGCCGCCGGCCGAGCCAGCGGGTGAGCGGTGGCAGCGGCAGCCGGTCCATCACCGGCGCCCAGATGAATTTCAGCGTGTAGGGCAGCCCGACCAGGGAGAACAGGCCGATCGACGTCAGGTCGATCCCGACCTCGCGCATCCAGGTGCTGAGCGTGGAGAACGACAGCAGCAGCGGGAGGCCGGAGGAGAAGCCGAGCAGCAGCACCACCAGCACCCGGCGGCGCAGATACAGGGTCAGGGTGTCGCGGAGCGCCGCCGCCCGGCCGCCGGTTTCCATCGCCGCCTCAGAGCCGTTCCGCCACCAGCTTCTTCAGGTCGGCCTCGGGACGGGCGCCGATATGCGAGATGATCTCGGCGGCGCAGATCCCGCCGATCCGCCCGCAGGCCGCCGGGTCGCGGCCCTGGGTGTAGCCGTACAGGAAGCCGGCGGCGTACAGGTCGCCGGCGCCGGTGGTGTCGATCACCCGGTCGGCCCGCTCGGCGTCGAGGATATGCACCTCGTCGCGGTGCACCACCACCGAGCCCCGCTCGCTGCGCGTGAGCGCCGCCGTTTCGACCTCGAAACGCACCTTCTGCAGCGCCTCGTCGAAGCTCTTGGCCTCAAACAGCGAGACGATCTCGTGCTCGTTGGCGAACAGGATATCGACGTGGTGGCGGACCAGCTCCTGGAACTCGGCGCGGTGACGGCCGACGCAGAACGGGTCGGAGAGGCTGAGCGCCACCTTGCCGCCGCTGTCATGGGCGATCCGCGCGGCCTTCAGGAACGCCTCCTTGGCCTGTGGCGGATCCCACAGGTAGCCCTCGAGATAGACCACCTGGGCGTCGGCGATCATCGCCGGATCGACGTCATCAGGCGTCAGGTTGACGCAGGCGCCGAGGTAGGTGTTCATCGAGCGCTGTGCGTCGGGCGTCACCAGCACCAGGCAGCGGGCGGTCGGCGGCCCGTCGGCGGCCGGCGCGGTCTCGAAGCGCACACCCTGGGCGGTGATGTCGTGGCGGAACACCTTGCCGAGCAGGTCGTCACGGATCTTGCCGATGTAGCCGGCGCTGGCGCCGAGTGCCGCCAGGCCGGCGGCGGTGTTCCCCGCCGAGCCGCCCGATACCTCGATGCCGGGCGGCATCGCGGCGTACAGCGCTTCGCCGCGGTCGGCGTCGATCAGCGTCATGGCGCCGCGCTCGACCCCGTGGCTGGCGATGAAGCGGTCGTCGACGCGGGCGATGACGTCGACGATGGCATTGCCGATCGCGACGACGTCCAGGCTCTTGGGCATGCGGCTCCTCCGGAAGTCAAGGCACGCCCCGCGCCGCCGGACAGCCGGCCTGCATGGGGCAGCGCCAATCTAGCGGCGGTCGCCGGCCAGGGGAACCCGCGCCTCCGATTTCGGTTCGCCGCGGTCGCCCGAAGCCATCTTGCCCCGGAGCCGGCGGCATGTTTATTCGGCGCCACACGAGATCGCCACTGCGCGTGCGAGGTGCGGGATGCTCCAATCCGTCGCGATGACCCTGGGCCAGTTGGGCGACCCCAGGCTGCGCGGCGTGCTGATCACCGCGGTCTTCGCCACCCTCGGCCTGATCGTCGCATTGTCGGCCGCCGTCGGCGCCGGCATCGACGCGGCGCAGGCGACCGGCATCGGCTGGCTCGACGGCCTGCTGGGGTGGCTCGGGGCGATCGGCACCGTCGTCCTCGCCTTCATCTTCTTCCCCGGCATGGTGCAAGTGATCAGCGGGCTGTTCGCCGACCGCATCGCCGCGGCGGTCGAAGCAAGGCACTATCCCGCCGCCGGGCCGGCGCGCAGCCAGCCGCTGACCGAGATCGTCGGCGACGCGCTGCGCTTCGCCATCGTATCGGTCGGGCTCAACCTGCTGGCCCTGCCGTTCTACCTGCTGCTGCCCGGCCTGAACCTGATCCTGTTCTACTGCCTGAACGGCTACCTGCTCGGCCGCGAATACGCCGAGATGGTGGCGGCGCGGCGCATGGATCGCGCGACCATCCGGGCGTTTCGGCAACGCAATCAAGGCTCTCTCTTCATCGGCGGCGTGGCGATCGCGGTGCTGACGACGATCCCGTTCCTCAATCTCGCGACTCCGGTCCTGGCCACCGCCTTCGCGCTGCACGAGCACGAGCGGCTGAGGCGGCGGCTGCCCGAGCGAAAAGATTTGCAGCCCGCCCGCAACTGACCTGTTGCGGATTAGCACCATTCAAGGATAATATTTGCTTACCAGGTGGTTAGATCGACGGGTTTCCAAAGGAGATTAAATATGTTCGGGCGCCGCAAACCCTTTGAAACCGCATCACGCAACGAATCCTCAGCCACCGGGGGCTGGAAGGGCGACCCGCCCGCCGCGGAGGGCCGGGGACCCACCCTGGTGACCGACAAGACCCCCCCGGAAGCGGACGGCAAGCTGCTCAAGACCACCCCGGAACCCACGAAAGGCCCCGAGATGTCGACCCAGCCCTCCTCCAAGCCGCCCAGCAGCGGCTACGTGCCCGAGATCCCGCGCCGCGCCGCCGTCGACAACCTCGGCGGCAGCCCGACACGCCGGCCGGCGCAGCGCCCCAATATCGAGAGCAAGCGCCTGCTGGTCGGCAAGGACATCTCGCTGTCCGGCGAGATCACCGCGTGTGACGTGCTGGTCGTCGAGGGGACCGTCGAGGCGACGCTGGAAAAGAGCCAGGTCCTCGAGGTGACCGACACCGGCACCTTCCGCGGCAAGGTGCAGATCGAGGAGGCGGTGATCGCCGGGCTCTTCGAGGGAACGCTCACGGCGCGCGAGAAGCTGACCATCAAGGGCACCGGTCGGATCATCGGCACCGTGCGCTTCGGCCAGCTCGAGGTCGAACTGGGCGGCGTCATCAAGGGCGACACCGGCCCGCTCGACGAGCCGGTCGCCGCGGTCCAGGACGGCCAGCCGAGCGGCCTCAGGGAGACGATGGCCGAATGATCCCCGCACTCGGCACGCTGACGGCAGGTTTGCTGGCGCTGGCGCTCGCCGGGTGCGCGACCGCGTCCGGCTCGGGGGGCCCGCAGGCCTCCCGGACCGACGCTGAACCGGTCCTCACGGCGGCAAACGCCACCGTATCGCGACCGAGCGATGCCGAGCGGAACCCCGACCGGCTTCGCGACCTCGATCCCGATGCGGTCGCCCGACTGATCGGCATGCCGCATTACGTGCGCCGCGAAGGCGGCGTCACGGTCTGGCAGTACCATGCCGGCGGCTGCGTGATGGACCTGTTCTGGTATCCCTCGGCCAAGGGTTCCCGGCTCGCCCATTACGAGGCGAGGGGTGTGAGGCTGGCGAGCGCCGCCGAACCGCGGACCTGTTTCGGCGACCTGCTGATGCGCCGCCGCGACGCCGCCACGACCAGCTGAGGCGACCGCTCCCGCCGGGCCGCGCTGCGGTCAGGCCAGCGCCGGAGACTTGTCCGGAAAGTTGCAGAATGCCCGCGCCACGCAGCGCCCGCAGTCCGGCTTGCGGGCCTTGCAGATGTAGCGCCCGTGCAGGATCAGCCAGTGATGTGCATGTCGCAGATAATGCTGCGGCACCCGCTTCAGCAGCGCCAGTTCGACCGCGAGCGGCGTCTTGCCGGCCGCCAGGCCGGTGCGGTTGGCAACCCGGAACAGATGCGTGTCGACCGCGATGGTCGGTTCGCCGAACGCGATGTTGAGCACCACATTGGCGGTCTTGCGCCCGACACCCGGCAACGCCTCCAGCGCCTCGCGGTCGCGCGGCACCTCGCCGCCATGCTCGGCCAGCAGCTTCGCCGACAGCGCCACGACATTCTTGGCCTTGGCGTTGAAGAGGCCGATGGTCTTGATGTGCTCGCGCACGCCTGCCTCGCCGAGCTCGAGCATCCGGGCCGGCGTATCGGCGACCGCGAACAGCCGGCGGGTCGCCTTGTTGACGCCGACATCGGTCGCCTGCGCCGACAGCACCACCGCCACCAGCAGCGTGAACGGGCTGGTCCACTCGAGTTCGCCCTCGGGCTCGGGATTGGCGGCCTCGAGGGCGGCGAAGAAGCCTTCGACCGCGGCGTTGGACATGCGGCGCGCCATGGTCGTCCCCCGGTATGAATGACGGCGGCCGGCAGAGTAGATAGCCGGCGGGGTCCGGTCAAAGCCCGGGAACCCGGCGTCCCACCCCGCGCCGCTTTGACTGGCGGCGATCGCGGGCGCATATGCATGGCCATGAGCGATGCCGCCTCGTCTTCGCCCGAGACCACCGCCGCGCCGTTGCTCGACGTCGTGGTCTACCCGCACCGCAGCCTGCGCCCCACCGGCTTCCTGGTGCTGATGGGCGTGCTGTGTGCCTGCTCCTTCGCCGTCGGGCTGGTGTTGTTCCTGAGCGGCGCCTGGCCGGTGATCGGCTTCCTCGGGGTCGACGTGCTCGTCGTCTACATCGCCTTCCGGATGAACTACCGGGCGGCCCGCGCCTATGAGACCGTTCGGCTGACCCCGGCCGCGCTCGAGATCACCCAGGTCGACGCCCGCGGCCGCGGCCGGCGTCTCACCTTCCAGCCCTACTGGCTGGCGGTCGACATCGACGACCCGCCGCGACGCGACAGCCGGCTGACCCTGCGCTCGCACGGCCGGCGGCTGGAGATCGGCCGGTTCCTGACGCCGCAGGAGAAGCTCGAGCTGGCGCAGGCGCTGCGCCGCGCGCTCGACGAGGCACGCCGGCCTGCCGCGGCCGCGCCCACCGGTCCGGTGCCTGCCTGAGAGCGTGCCTGCCTGAGAGCGTGCCTGCCTGGGAGCGTGCCTGCCTGGGAGCGTGCCTGCCTGGGAGCGTGCCGGCGCAGGGTGCCGCCTTGACCTCGCTCAATGCCGGGACCCGCCCGGCCATCGATTGTGGCGACGATGCTGCGGTGCGATATCCGCAATGCTCAAGGGTGGGTGCGAAATGGCGGTTTCCGGTCGGTTGATCCTTGCAGCACTCGCCGTCGCCGCGGTGGCGGCGGGCGGCGGCTACGTCTGGTGGGACGGGCGTTCGCGCCTGCCCGACCACGTCGCGGTCGGCAACGGCCGGATCGAGGCGGAAATCGTGCATGTCGCCGCCAAGTATCCCGGCCGGGTCGCCGAGGTCAGGGTGCAGGAGGGCGACAGCGTCGAGGTCGGGCAGGTGGTCGCCCTGATGGACTCGCGGGAGCTCCGCGCCAGCCTCGCACAGGCACGCGCGCAGCTCGCCAAGGCCGGCGAGGATCGCGCCGAGGCCGCGGCGCAGATCCTCGAGAAGAGCAGCCTGCTGCGCTATGCCGAGCGCGAGCTGGAACGCGCCGTGACGCTGCTGAAGGGCGGCCACGGCACCGAGGAGCGGGTCGACCAGCGGCGCGCCGAACGCGACAGCCTGGCAGCGGGCCTGCGCGCCGCCGAAGCGCGCCTGGCGAGCGCCGAGCGTGCCGAGGAGGCGGGCAGTGCCGGTGTCGAGCTGGTGCAGGCGCAGCTCGACGATACCGAGCTGAAGGCGCCGCGGCCGGGCCGGGTGCAGTACCGCCTGGCCGACCCCGGCGAGGTGCTGGCCGCCGGCGGCCGGGTGCTGACCATCGCGGATCTCAGCGACGTCACCATGAGCATCTTCCTGCCGACCGGCGAGGCCGGGCGCGTGGCGATCGGGGCGGAGGCCCGCATCGTGCTGAACGCCGCCCCCGAGCACGTGTTTCCGGCGCGCGTCAGCTTCGTCGCCGACACCGCGCAGTTCACGCCGCGCGAGGTCGAGACCCGCAGCGAACGCGACAAGCTGATGTTCCGGGTCAAGGTCCGGGTGGCACCCGACGTGCTGCGGCAGTATGCCGAGCGGGTGAAGCCGGGATTGCCCGGCGACGCCTATGTGCTGCTTGCGCCGGGCGCCGGATGGCCGGAAGAGCTGGCGGTCCGGCTGCCGCCGGTGGCGCCGTGAGCGACGACGCGGCGCCCGCCGCGGCGGTCCGCCTCCGCGGCGTCGGCCATCGCTACGGCGACATCGCGGCTCTGTGCGACATCGACCTCGAGCTGCCGGCAGGCGGCACCGCGGCGATCATCGGCCCCGACGGCGTCGGCAAGTCGACGCTGCTCGGCCTGATCGCCGGCGCCCGCCGGATCCAGGCCGGCCGCGTCGAGGTACTCGGCGGCGACCTCGCGGATCCCGCGCACCGGCGGGCGGCCTGCCCGCGCATCGCCTACATGCCGCAGGGCCTCGGGCGCAACCTGTACCCCGACCTCAGCGTGCACGAGAACCTGACCTTCTTCGGCCGGCTGTTCGGGCTCGGGCGCGCCGAGCGCGCGGCGCGGATCGCCGACCTGCTGGCGGCGACCGGCCTCGACCCGTTCGCCGGCCGAAGGGCCGGGCAGCTGTCCGGCGGCATGCGGCAGAAGCTCGGCCTGTGCTGCGCGCTGATCCACGACCCCGACCTGCTGATCCTCGACGAGCCGACGACCGGCGTCGACCCGTTGTCGCGCCGGCAGTTCTGGGAACTGATCGAGCGTATGCGCGCCGCCCGCCCGGGCATGACGGTGCTGGCGTCGACCGCCTACATGGAGGAGGCGGCGCGCTTCGAGACCCTGGTGGCGATGGACGCCGGCGCGGTGCTGGCGGCCGGAACGCCGGCCGAGCTGCTGGCGCGCACCGGTGCGGCCGACCTGGAGGCGGCATTCGTCGCCCTGCTGCCGACGGAGCGGCGCGGCGACGAGGGTCCGGTCGAGATTCCACCGCGACCGGCCGAGCACGCCGTACCGGTGATCGTCGCCCGCGGCCTGACCCGCCGCTTCGGCGACTTCACCGCGGTCGACCGGGTCGGCTTCGAGATCGAGCGCGGCGAGATCTTCGGCTTCCTCGGCTCCAACGGCTGCGGCAAGACGACCACCATGAAGATGCTGACCGGGCTGCTGCCGGCGACCGAGGGCGAGGCGCTGCTGCTCGGGCTGCCGGTCGCGGCCGGCGGCATCGCGACCCGGCGGCGGGTCGGCTACATGTCGCAGAGCTTCTCGCTGTACGGCGAGCTGACGGTCGGCCAGAACCTCGACCTGCACGCCCGGTTGTTCGGGCTGCCGGACGACCGGCGGCGGGAGCGTCGAGCTGCCGTGATCGCCGATTTCGACCTCGCCGACGTCGTCGATACGCTACCGGAAGAGTTGCCGCTCGGGGTCCGCCAGCGCCTGTCGCTGGCGGTCGCGGTGATCCACGAGCCGGAGATCCTGATCCTCGACGAGCCGACCTCCGGCGTCGACCCGGTGGCGCGCGACAGCTTCTGGCGGCTGCTGATCGCGCTGTCGCGCGAGCATGGCGTAACGATCTTCGTTTCGACCCACTTCATGAACGAGGCGGCGCGTTGCGACCGCATCGCGCTGATGCATGACGGCCGGGTCCTGGCCTGCGACACCCCGGAGGCGATCCGGCGGGCGAACGGCGCCGGCAGCCTGGAGGACGCCTTCGTCGATCTGCTGCGCGGCAGCACACCCGACCGTCCGCCGCCGCCGCCGCCGGCAGCAACCGTCACCGGCGACCGCCGCACCGCCGGGTCCTGGCGCCGGCTCTACGCCTACAGCCTGCGCGAAGCCCTGGAGGTGATGCGCGACCCGGTCCGGCTGGCGTTCTCGCTGCTCGGCACCGCCTTCCTGATGCTGGTGTTCGGCTACGGCATCTCGTTCGACGTCGAGAGGCTCAGATATGCCGTGCTCGATGGCGACCGCAGCGCCGAGAGCCGGGCGCTGCTCGAGGGCTTCCGGGGCTCGCGCTACTTCGAGGAGCAGCCGGCGCTCGTCGACCAGGAGGACGTCGACCGCCGGCTGCGCAGCGGCCGCATCTCCCTGGCGATCGAGATTCCGCCCGGTTTCGGCCGCGACCTGCTGCGCGGCGACACCCCCGAGGTGGGGTTGTGGATCGACGGCAGCATGCCGTTCCGCGCCGAGACCATCCGCGGCTACGTCCAGGGCCTGCAGCTCGCCTATCTCGACCAGCTGGCCCGCGACTCCACCGGGACCGGCCTGCCGCTCGACGCGGCGAGCCTGCAGGCGCGATTCCGCTACAACCAGGACTTCAAGAGCATCAACGCCATGGCACCATCGAACCTGGCGCTTCTGCTGATCTTCATTCCGTCGATCCTCACCGCTCTGGGGGTGGTGCGTGAGAAGGAGATGGGCTCGATCACCAACCTCTACGTCACGCCGGTGACGCGGCTGGAGTTCCTGCTCGGCAAGCAGCTGCCCTATGTCGCGATCGCCATGGTCAACTTCGCGGTCACCGTGGCGATCGCCACCCTGGTGTTCGGCGTGCCGATCCGCGGCAGCGTTCCCGCCCTGGTGCTGGGCGCGCTGCTGTATGTTCTGGCGACCACCGGGATCGGCCTGCTGATGTCGACCTTCACCCGCACCCAGGTGGCCGCCCTGTTCGGGACCGCCATCCTGACGGTGGTGCCGACCGTGCAGTTCTCCGGGCTGATGCAGCCGGTGTCGTCGCTGGAGGGTGCGGGCGTGATCATCGGCGGCCTGTTCCCGGCGCGCTACTTCATGACCATCAGCGTCGGCACCTTCACCAAGGACCTCGGTTTCGCCGACCTGATGCCGCAGTTCGCAGCACTGGCGCTGTTCTTCCCGGTGCTGCTGGCGGCCAGCGTGCTGCTGCTGCCGCGGCAGGAGCGCTGACGCCATGGACGGCCTCCGGAAGGTCTTCCATCTCGGGGTCAAGGAACTGCGCAGCCTGCGGCGCGACCCGGTGATGATCGGACTGATCGTCTGGGCCTTCAGCCTGGCGATCTACACCGCCGCCAACGGCGTCGCCCACGACCTGCGCAACGCCGCCATCGCGATCGTCGACCACGACCGCTCGCAGCTGTCGCAGCGGATCCGCCAGGCGCTGCTGCCGCCGCAGTTCGCCACTCCGGTGGCGATCGACTTCGACGATCTCGACCCCGGCATGGACAGCGGCCGCTACACCTTCGTGCTGGTGTTCCCGCCAAGCTTCGAGGCGGATGTGATCGCCGGCAACCGGCCGGAGCTGCTGCTGGCGATCGACGCCACCGCCTCGATGCAGGCCGGCATCGGCCGCGCCTACGTCACCCGCATCGTCGCCCAGGAGATCGCCGGCTTCCTGCAGCTGCCCGATTCGCTCGCGGCCCCGGCCTCGCTGGCGGTCCGTATCGCCTTCAACCCGAACCTGGAGAGCGCCTGGTTCACCAGCGTCATGACGCTGATCCAGAACGTGACGATGCTGTCGATCGTGCTGACCGGTGCGGCCTTCATCCGCGAGCGCGAGCACGGCACCATCGAGCACCTGCTGGTGATGCCGCTGACGCCGATGCAGATCATGCTGGCCAAGGTCTGGGCGAGCGGCGTGGTGATCCTGCTGGCGGTGTCGGCCAGCCTGTGGCTGGTGATCGAGCAGCTGCTGGCGGTCGAGATCGCCGGCTCGGTGCCGCTGTTCCTGGCGGGAACCGCGCTCTACCTGATGTTCTCGACCAGTCTCGGGATCTTCCTGGCGACCCTGGCGCGCTCGATGCCGCAGTTCGGGCTGCTGTTCATCCTGGTGGCGCTGCCGATGAACATGCTGTCGGGCGGCCAGACCCCGATCGAGAGCCAGCCGGAGACCCTGCAGACGCTGATGCAGGCGGTGCCGTCGACGCACTATGTGGCGTTCGCCCAGGCGATCCTCTACCGCGGCGCCGGCTTCGCGGCGGTCTGGCCGCAATTCGCCGCAACGCTGGGCATCGCCGCGGTGTTCTTCGTCTTCGCAGCGGCGCGATTCCGGCGCAGCATCGCAGCCGCCGGCTGACCGCTACAGGATGAAGCGGCTGAGATCGGCGTTCTTGGCGAGTTCGCCGACACGGCTGCGCACCATCTCGGCGTCGATGACGATGGTCTCGCCGGTGCGGTCCGACGCCGTGAAGCTGATCTCCTCCAGCAGCTTCTCCAGCACCGTGTGCAGGCGCCGGGCGCCGATGTTCTCGACCGAGCGGTTGATCTCGACCGCCAGGTCGGCGAGCGCCTCGACGGCGTCGTCGGCGAACCGCAGGTCGACCCCCTCGGTGCCGAGCAGCGCCATATATTGCGTCACCAGGCTGGCCTCCGGCTCGGTCAGGATGCGGCGGAAGTCGTCGCGGGTCAGCGCCTTCAGCTCGACCCGGATCGGCAGGCGGCCCTGCAGCTCCGGCAGCAGGTCGGACGGCTTGGCGGTGTGGAAGGCGCCCGACGCGATGAACAGCACGAAGTCGGTCTTCACCGGGCCGTGCTTGGTGGCCACCGTGGTGCCCTCGATCAGCGGCAGCAGGTCGCGCTGCACGCCCTCGCGGCTGACGTCGCCGCCGCGCCGCTCTTCGGAGCGGGCGATCTTGTCGATCTCGTCGAGGAACACGATGCCGTTCTGCTCGACCGCCTCGATGGCGGTTCGGGTCACCAGTTCCTGGTCGAGGAGCTTGTCGGCCTCCTCCTTGACCAGCAGCTCGTATGAGTCGGCGACCGACATGCGGCGTTTGCGCTTCTGCCCGCCAAAGGCCTTCCCGAACATCTCCCCGAGATCGATCATGCCCATCTGGGCGCCCGGCATGCCCGGCACCTCGAAGGTCGGCATGCCCTGCGGGCCGCCGCCGGACAGCTCGACCTCGATCTCGCGGCCGGCGAGCGCGCCCTCGCGCAGCATCTTGCGGAACTTCTGCCGGGTCTCGGCACTGGCCGCCGGGCCGACCAGGGCATCGATCACCCGCTCCTCGGCGGCGAGCTCGGCCTTGGCATGGACCTCGCGGCGCATGCGCTCGCGGGTCATGCCGATCGCCACCTCGACGAGGTCGCGCACGATCGACTCGACGTCGCGACCGACATAGCCGACCTCGGTGAACTTGGTCGCCTCGATCTTCAGGAACGGCGCTTCGGCCAGCCGTGCCAGCCGGCGGGCGATCTCGGTCTTCCCGACGCCGGTCGGGCCGATCATCAGGATGTTCTTCGGCAGGATCTCCTGGCGCAGTGCCTCCGGCAGCTGGCGGCGCCGCCAGCGGTTGCGCAGGGCGATGGCGACGGCGCGCTTGGCGTCGGCCTGGCCGATGATGAATCGGTCGAGCTCGGAGACGATCTCGCGGGGGGAGAACGCGGTCATAGTGATTCCAGGGTGACGCGGTCGTTGGTGTAGATGCAGATCTCGGCAGCGATGGCCATGGCGCGCCGGGCGACCGCCTCGGCGTCCATGTCCGGCCGGTCGGCCAGCGCCCGCGCCGCCGCCAGCGCGTAGGCGCCGCCCGAACCGATGCCGATCAGCCCGTCCTCCGGCTCCAGCACGTCGCCGGTGCCCGACAGAATGAGCGACACGCTCGGGTCGACCACCGCCATCATCGCCTCCAGCCGCCGCAGATAGCGGTCGGTGCGCCAGTCCTTCGCCAGCTCGACACAGGCCCGCATCAGCTGGTCGGGATGCTGCTCCAGCTTGGCCTCCAGCCGCTCGAACAGCGTGAAGGCGTCGGCCGTCGCCCCGGCGAAGCCGGCGATCACCTGGCCTCCGGCCAGCCGCCGGACCTTGCGGGCGCCGGCCTTGATCACGGTCTGGCCGAAGGTGACCTGGCCGTCGCCGGCGACGACCACCCGGCCGTCCTTGCGCACCGACAGGATGGTGGTGCCGTGCCAGGGCGCGGAATGGCGGGAATCGGGGGAGTCGGTCATCGCGTACCCTTCGAAAGCGTCCGCCGAATGTAAGGCTCGCGCCGGAGGGATCAAGCGCGCGGTCGGCAGGCCGGTCCCGTCATGCCTCCCAGTCTTCCACGCTCAGTCCGGCCACGCGGCCGAACTCCCGCAGGTTGCGCGTCACCAGCGTCAGGCCGCGGGCCCGGGCCTGACCCGCGATCAGGACGTCGTAGCCACCGATCGGGGTGCCCTGCAATGCCAGTGTTGCTCTTAGGTGAGGGAGAGATCTTGACCGCGGTAGGACCTAGTCCCACCATACCGGCGGGAGGTTTTTGCATGACGGTCAAGCCCACCATCTCGCTGACGGACGAGGTCCATGCCTTCGCGCGATCACTGGTCGATCGCGGCAAGTTCGCGTCGCTGAGCGCCGTCGTCCAGCACGGCCTCCGACTGGTGGAGCGCGAGGAGGAGGAGCACACGGCCAAGCTCGCCGCCATTCGTGCCGATCTCGACCGCCGCGCGACGCTGCCCGCCGTCCCCATCGAGGAGATCGACGCGCGCATCGACGCTTGGCTCGGAGACCGCGACGCGGCGACCCCGGACGACTTGGCCTGAGCGACGACTTGGCCTGAGCATCGTCGTGCCGGAACGGACGTACCGGATCACCGCTACGCCCGAGGTCGGATCGGACTACATGGCGATCGTGCAGCACATCGAGCGATGGACCGGCGACCGCGCGACCGCCGTTCGAACCGTCAGGGCGATCCGGGCGTTCGTGCGGAGCCTCGAGACGCTCCCGCATCGAGGGCTCAAGCGGGACGATCTTCGGCCAGGATTGCGCCTCATTCCGTTTGGAAGGCGCACAGTGATCGCCTTCGAAATCGAGACGAGGGGAGCGGCACCGTCAGGCTGCTGCGGATCTTCTACGGAGGGCAGGACTACGAGACGATCATGAACGAGAGCGCGCCGCCTCGGCAAAGCTGACGATCCACTCGGCGTCAGCGGCAGCCGCACAGGGCGCGGGCCCGGGAGTCCGGCGGCATTCGACAACCGATGTGCGTGGATCGAGGAAACGGTACCACGTTTAACCGTTAGTTGTTGTGGCGAATATTTGAGCATCGGGCGCCGGTTTAAGCACGATCGACACTGAAACTGGGAGACACGCCACAGGTTTTCGCCGAAAAGGCATGCATTCCAGCGGCTCATCTGCTTCGCATTTACTGGCATGATGCTTGCTACTTCCCGTGACGTCGTCTTGTGCGCGGATCCGGGAGAATCATCATGCAGCTGCGAGCCTTCAAGGTTGTCGCCATGGCCTCGGCCGGACTGCTGGCGGCGTCGGTCCCGGGTTGGGCGCAGACGGCCGACCACCCGCAGGACCAGACCCTCCGGGCCGGCGCCGAGGTCGGATTCGCCCCGTTCAACTTCCGCAAGGCCGACGGCTCGGTCGACGGCTACTCCTTCGACATCTCCACCGAGCTGGCGAAGCGTCTCGGCCGGCCGGGCCTGGAGGTCGTCGACATCGTGTTCGCCAACATCTTCGCGTCGATGCACGCCAAGCGCATCGAATACGTCATGGCGCCGACGACGATCACTGCCACGCGCGCCGCCGAGCTGCTGTTCACCGAGCCGTATTTCGACGTCGGCCTCGGCTTCCTGACCCGCACCGACAACCGCTTCGCGTCGATGGACGACCTCAAGGGCAAGACCGTCGGGGTCACCTCGGGCTCGGTGCAGGACGAGTGGATGAAGAACAACGGCGAGAAGCACGGCGTGAAGGTGCAGCGCTTCGACAAGACCGCCGACGCGATCCAGGCGGTCGCGATCCGGCGGATCGACGCCTACATGTCGACGACGGCGTCGGCGCAATGGACCGTCAAGCAGCAGCCCAACTTTGCGGTCGACGTCAACGTCCTGACCGGCGGGCAGTTCGGCCTGCCCACCCGGCCGGGCGACACCGAGTTCCGCAACCTCCTGGAGAGCCATCTCGAGTGCATGAAGCTCGACGGGACGGCGGCGCGGATCCACGAGAAGTGGTTCGGGGTGGCGCCGGCGGCCGGGTCCTCGATGGTCACGGTCTACGAAGGCTTCGGCGCGCCCGGATGGCCGGGGCACGACCCGGCGGGCAAGCGCGCCGTCACCTGTGGCTGACGGCGGCCGGGAGCCGCGGGCGATGCCGGCTGGCACGCCGGTGGCCGGGAGCGGCGACGAGGTGGTCCGCATCCAGGGCCTGTCGAAGTCCTACGGGACCACCGCCGCCCTGCACGCGGTCAACCTGACCGTGCGGCGCGGCGAGGCGGTGGCGATCATCGGCCCGTCCGGCTCGGGCAAGAGCACGCTGCTGCGCTGCATCAACCGCCTGGAGGAGCCGACGGAGGGCCGCATCTTCGTCGACGGCCTCGACCTCACCGCCCGGGGGGTCGACATCAACAAGGCGCGGCGCGAGATCGGCTTCGTCTTCCAGGCCTTCAACCTCTACCCGCACCTCACCGCGCAGGGCAATGTCCGCCTGGCGCTCCGCCTGGTGCTGCGGCTGGGATCGGCCGAGGCGACCGCGCGGGCGCGGGCGGCACTGGACCAGGTCGGCCTGTCCGACAAATACGCCTCCTACCCGTCGCAGCTCTCGGGCGGCCAGCAGCAGCGCGTCGGGATCGCCCGGGCACTCGCCCTGGAGCCCAAGATCATGCTGTTCGACGAGCCGACCTCGGCGCTCGACCCGGAGCTGGTCGGCGAGGTGCTGTCGGTGATCGCCGCGATGCGCGACCGCGGCATGACGATGGTCATCGTCTCGCACGAGATGCAGTTCGCCCGCCAGGTCGCCGACCGCGTGGTGTTCATGAACGAGGGCTCGATCGTCGAGGAGAACACGCCGGAGGAGCTGTTCACCCGCCCGGCCAAGCAGCGCACGCGGGACTTCCTCGCCCGGGTCCTGCGGCACTGACGGCGGGGCGGGGGTCGAAGCATGGACCGGCTGCTGCACTACTACTTCAATCTCGACTACATGGCGAAATCGCTGCCGGCGCTGCTCGGCGGGCTGGCGGTGACGGTCGAGATCGCCGCGTGGACCATCCTCGGCGGCCTCACCCTCGGGCTGTCGCTGGCGCTGCTGCGCGCCCTGCGGATCGCGCCGCTCAGCGTCGTCATCGTCTGCTTCGTCGACATGTTCCGGGCGATCCCGCCGCTGGTCGTGATCTTCCTGTTCTACTTCGCCCTGCCCTATGCCGGCGTGGCCCTCGACCCGTTCTGGTGCGCGACGCTGACGCTCATCCTGAACCTGGCGGCGGTCTCCGAGGAGATCTTCTGGGCCGGGATCGTGTCGGTGCACCGCGGCCAGTGGGAGGCCGCCCGCTCGACCGGGATGCCGTTCGGCCGGACGCTGCTGTGGGTGATCATGCCGCAGGCGATCCGGCTGGTGATTCCGCCGCTGACCAACAAGACCATCTCGATCACCAAGATGACCGCCCTCGCCTCGGTCGTTGCGGTACCGGAACTGCTGAACCAGGCGTCGACCGAGCAGGGCATCTATGCCAACCCGACGCCGCTGATGCTGGCCGCCCTGATGTTCCTGGCGCTGTTCCTGCCGCTGGTGCTGGCCAGCCGCTGGGTCGAGCGCCGGTTCGGCTGGGAGCGCTGAGATGGGCTTCGAGGCGTTCGCGCAGGCCTTCCTGAACCTCGACAGCCTGGTCGTCGCAGCACCGCTGCTGCTGCAGGGGGCGCTGGTCTCGCTGCTGCTGATCCTGTCGATCGTGCCGGCGGCCCTGCTGCTCGGCATCCTGGTGGCCGCCGCCTACGACCTGGGCGGTCCCTGGCGACGGCGCGCGATCATCGCCTACATCGACTTCCTGCGGGCGTTCCCGCCGCTGGTGCTGCTGATCCTGATCTACTCCTGCCTGCCGTTCCTCGGCATCCGGCTGTCGGAATTCGCCACGGTGGTGGTCGCCCTGGTGGCCAACGGCTCCGCCTTCTTCGGCGAGATCGTCCGCGCCGGGATCGAGTCGGTCGGCCGCGGCCAGCGCGAGGCGGCGCGGTCGACCGGCATCGGCCCGGCCGGGACCATGGTCTTCGTCGTGCTGCCGCAGGCGCTGCGCAACGTCGTGCCGCCGCTGGCCAGCAACATGGTCGAGCTCGCCAAGGCGACCTCGTTCGCCGCCGTCGTCGCGATGCCGGACCTGCTGCGCAACGCCCGCACGGCGCAGGACATCGTCTACAACCCCACGCCGCTGATGGCCGCGGCCGTGATCTATCTCGCCGTGTTCTGGCCGGCCGTCCGGCTGCTCTCGCGTCTGGAGCAGCGGATGATCCTGGCGCGTCGCTGACATCCCCGAGCCGAGAAGGAGCCTCCCATGAGCATCAGCTTCACCCCCCTGAAACCCGGCGTCGGCATGCAGGTGAGCGGAATCGACCTGCGGCAGCCGCTGAGCCCGGATGACCAGGCGGTGCTGTCGGCCGCCATTGACGAGCACGCCATCCTGCTGTTCCGCGACCAGCACCTCACACCCGAGGAGCAGGTCCGCTTCAGCCGGCCGTTCGGCGACCTGAACATCCACGTGCACCAGCGCATGGTGACCGGCATGCCGGAGATCATCGTGCTGTCCAACCTGATCGAGGACGGCAAGCCGGTCGGCAGCGCCAACTGCGCGCTGTCCTGGCACACCGACGGGACGCATCTGGAGAAGCCGGTCAGCATCTCCATCCTGCACTGCGTCGTGGCACCGGAGGAGGGTGGGGAGACGCAGTTCGCCGACACCCGGCGCGCCTATGACACCCTGCCGGCCGAGACCCGCGCCTTCATCGACGACAAGAAGGCGATCCACAGCTACGCCCTGCTGCAGCAGCGCAGCTTCCCGGACCGGCCGTTGTCGGAGGAGAAGAAGCGCAGCATCCCCGACCGCGCCCAGCCGATCGCCTTCGCCCACCCGCGCACCGGCCGGCGGGCGCTCTACCTCGGGCAGCATGTCATCAAGGGCGTCGTCGGCATGACAGACGAGGCGGGCGTGGCACTGGTGGCGAGCCTCGTCGAGCACGCCACGCAGGAGCAGTTCGTCTACTGCCACAAGTGGCGGCCGGGCGACCTGATGATGTGGGACAACTACGGCACGCTGCACCGCGCGACCTATCTCGACGTCGACCGGCAGCGCCGCCGCCTGCATCGCACCACCGTCAACGGCGAGGTGGTGACGGGCGACGTGATCGGGGCATAGCGGCTCTTACGGCCGCGACCGCCCGTCCGGCGGTTCACTGCCAGCATGGCAGGGGGAGGCTTGACGACGGTGCCACCAAGTCCCACTCTCCTGTGTCGCAGGAGGATTCAATGACGGTCAAACCGACGATATCTCTCACCGACGAAGCCCATGCCTTCGCGCGTTCACTGGTCGAGCGCGGGAAGTTCGCCTCGCTGAGCGCTGTTCTCCAGCACGGCATCCGTTTGATCGAGCGCGAGGAACAGGAACATCAGGCAAGGCTCGAGACAATTCGCGCAGATCTCGATCGACGCGCGGCAATGCCGACGGTCTCGATGGAGGAGATGGACGAAAGGATCGCGACGTGGCGCGCCGAGCGTGACCGACCAGGGCCGCCGGATCCTGCCGGACCTCGATGAGCGGCGGCACATACCGGGTCGTCGAGAGCATCGAAGCCCTGGCTGAGGCAGTACTTCGCCCATGACCGAGGTTGGCGGCCCTGTTGCCCTTTCGCCATCCGCCCGACGCTGGTAAACGTCCGCCGACCTCTTGTGGGGAGACCGGCATGGCCCGCACCGCCACCGTCGAGCGCAACACCGCCGAGACCCGGATCACCGGCACCGTCGACCTCGACGGCACCGGCGCCTATGACGTGAAGACCGGGATCGGCTTCCTCGACCACATGCTGGAGCAGCTGTCGCGGCACTCGCTGATCGACCTGACGCTGCGGGCCGAGGGCGACCTGCACATCGACGCCCACCACACCACCGAGGACTGCGGCTACGTGGTCGGCGCCGCCGTCGCCAAGGCGCTCGGCGACCGCAAGGGCATCACCCGCTACGGCGCCTGCCTGCTGCCGATGGACGAGGCGCTGACCCGCGTGGCGATCGACCTGTCCGGACGGCCCTACCTCTCCTGGGACGTGGCGATGCCGACCCAGAAGCTCGGCGACATGGACACCGAGCTGTTCAAGGAGTGGTTCCGCGCCTTCGCGCAGGCGGCCGGCGCCACCCTGCATGTCGACGGCCTGAAGGGCGAGAACAGCCACCATATCGTCGAAACCTGCTACAAGGGCCTCGCGCGCGCGCTGCGCGAGGCGGTCGCGATCGACCCGCGCAAGGCCGACGCGATCCCCTCCACCAAGGGCGCGCTGCGCAGCGACTGATCCTGGTCCCGGACTGCGGTCCGGGGACGACCGACGGGCGACCATGATGGCCATCACCGCGATCATCGACTACGGCTCCGGCAACCTGCGCTCGGCCGCCAACGCCTTCGAGCGGGCGGCGCGCGAGTCGGGCGCGCATACCGAGATCGCCGTCACCGACGATCCCGCCATGGTGCGCGCGGCCGGGCGGATCGTGCTGCCCGGGGTCGGCGCCTTCGCCGACTGCCGGCGCGGCCTGTATGCGGTCGACGGCATGGTCGAGGCGCTGGCCGACCGGGTGCTCGGGGCCGGCGTGCCGTTCCTCGGCATCTGCGTCGGCATGCAGCTGATGGCGGCTGCCGGCTTCGAGCATGTCACCGCCGAGGGCCTCGGCTGGATCGACGGCGACGTCGAGATCGTCCGGCCGGAGCCGGAGGCCGACGGCCGGCCGCGCAAGATCCCGCACATGGGCTGGAACCAGCTGCAGCTGGAGGCCGCCGGGGCGGCGCATCCGGTGCTGGCCGGCATCGCCGACGGCGACCACGCCTATTTCGTCCACTCCTACGCGATGGCATTGCGGGATCCGCGACAGCTGCTCGCCACCGCCGACTACGGCGGGCGGGTGACGGCAGTGGTCGGCCGCGACAACCTGATCGGCACGCAATTCCACCCGGAAAAGAGCCAGGCCACCGGATTGCGGCTGATCGCCAATTTCCTCGGATGGAAGCCATGACCGACGGCACCGAGAACCAGGCTCCCCGAGCACCGGCCCCGGGGGCGGCCCCCGAGGCGGATCCGAAGCCGGCCGCCAAGCCCGCGATCGCGGTCGAGCGCCCGCTGCCGGCACCGCCGGTGCCGACCGTCGAGCGTGCCGACAGCATCAACACCAACGACCTGCACGACCTCTGCGACGCCGCCGAGGCGGCGATCATCGACGGCGGCGGGTTCGGCTGGCTGAAGCCGCCGCCGCGCCACACCCTGGAGGCCTACTGGAAGGGCGTCCTGCTGATCCCCGAGCGCATGCTGTTCCTGGCCCGCCTCGACGGTGTGATCGCCGGCTCCTGCCAGGTCCAGAAGCCGCCGCGCAACAACGAGGCGCAGGGCTTCGCCTGCAACCTGACGACCAACTTCCTCGCCCCCTGGTCGCGCGGCCACGGCCTCGCCCGCCAGCTCGTCGAGATCGCCGAGAAGCACGCCCGCGATGCCGGCTTCCGGATCCTCAATCTCGACGTGCGCGAGACCCAGCGCGCCGCCATCCGGCTTTACGAGACCCTGGGCTACAGCAAGTTCGGCGAGCACCCGTTCTACGCCTTCGCCAACGACCGCTACGTGCGCGGCTACTTCTACTTCAAGGAACTGACGCCGCTGCGGCCAACGCCCGCGCCGGCGCCGGAGGCTCCGCAATGATCCTGTACCCGGCGATCGACCTGAAGGGCGGCCAGTGCGTGCGGCTGCTGCGCGGCGAAATGGCCGCAGCGACTGTCTACAACGACGATCCCGCCGCCCAGGCCCGCGCCTTCCGCGACGCCGGCTGCGCCTGGGTGCATGTGGTCGACCTCGACGGCGCCTTCGCCGGCAGGCCGGTCAACGCCGACGCGGTGCGCGCGATCCTGGCCGCGGTCGACGTGCCGGTGCAGCTCGGCGGCGGCATCCGCGACCGCGCCGGCATCGAGGCGTGGCTGGAGGCCGGGGTGGCGCGGGTGGTTCTGGGCACCGTGGCCCTGCGCGACCCGGCCCTGGTGATCGCCGCCTGCAAGGCGCATCCCGGCCGCGTCGCGGTCGGCATCGATGCCCGGGCCGGCAAGGTGGCGGTGGAGGGCTGGGCCGAGACCGCGGAGGTCACCGCCGAGCAACTGGCTTTGCAGTTCGAGGACGCCGGGGTGGCGGCGATCGTGTTCACCGACATCGACCGCGACGGCGCCCTGCAGGGACCGAACCTGGCGGCCACGGCGGCGCTGGCGCGCCGGCTGTCGACGCCGGTGATCGCGTCGGGCGGCGTCTCCTCGCTCGACGACCTGAAGGCGATCGCCGGGCTCGCCGCCGACGGCGTGGCCGGCGCCATCGTCGGCCGGGCACTGTATGACGGCCGGGTCGACGCCGCCGCGGCGGCGCGGGTGCTGGCGGAGGCGGCGTGATGCTGAAGGTCCGGGTGATCCCCTGCCTCGACGTCAAGGACGGGCGCGTGGTGAAGGGCGTCAACTTCGTCGACCTGGTCGACGCCGGCGACCCGGTCGAGCAGGCCGCCCTGTACGACGCCGAGGGGGCCGACGAGCTGTGCTTCCTCGACATCACCGCCAGCCACGAGGACCGGGCGACCATCTTCGACGTGGTCGGGCGGACGGCGGCCCGCTGCTTCATGCCGCTGACCGTCGGCGGCGGGGTGCGCACGGTCGACGACATCCGCCGGCTGCTGCTGGCCGGCGCCGACAAGGTCTCGATCAACACCGCCGCCGTGAAGAATCCCGAGTTCGTGCGCGAGGCCGCCACCAAGTTCGGCAGCCAGTGCATCACCGTCGCGGTCGATGCCAAGCAGACAGCACCCGGCCGCTTCGAGATCTTCACCCATGGCGGCCGCGAGGCGACTGGCCTCGACGCCGTCGCCTGGGCCCAGCGCATGGCGGAATACGGCGCCGGCGAGATCCTGCTGACCTCCATGGACCGCGACGGCACCAAGCAGGGCTTCGATCTCGGCCTCACCCGTGCGATCTCCGACGCGGTGCCGGTGCCGGTGATCGCGTCCGGCGGTGTCGGCACCCTCGACCACCTCGTCGAGGGCGTGCTGCAGGGCCACGCCAGCGCCGTGCTGGCCGCCTCGATCTTCCATTTCGGCACCTACCGGATCGCCGAGGCCAAGGCGGCGCTCGCCGCCGCCGGCGTCCCGGTGCGCGAGGGCCGGTGATGGCGGCCCGCCCGGATCATGTGCTCGACCGGCTGGCAGCGACCGTGGCGTCGCGCCGTGGTGCCGACCCGGCGAGCAGCTACACCGCGCGGCTGCTGGCCGCCGGGCCGACCAAGGCGGCGCAGAAGCTCGGCGAGGAAGCGGTCGAGACGGTGATCGAGGCGGTGCGCGGCGACGCCGGCAAGCTGGCTGCCGAGAGCGCCGACCTCCTGTACCACCTGACCGTGCTGTGGGCGGCGGTCGGGGTCGACCCGGCGGCCGTGTGGGCGGAGCTGGAGCGCCGCGAGGGCACCTCCGGCATCGCGGAGAAGGCGGCGCGCGTCCGCCCTGTGGAGGAGAGCTGAAGCATGGCCTACGATCCGAACAACATCTTCGCCCGCATCCTGCGCGGCGAGATCCCGAACAAGACGGTCTACGAGGACGACTACGCGCTGGCCTTCCACGACATCAATCCGCAGACCCCGACCCATGTGCTGGTGATCCCGAAGGGCGCCTATGTGTCGTTCGCGGATTTCTCGGCGCAGGCCAGCGACGCCGAGATCGTCGGCTTCGTGCGGGCGGTCGGCAAGGTCGCGCGCGACCTGGGCGTCGAGGAGCCGGGCTACCGGATTCTCGCCAACAACGGCGCCGACGCCCACCAGGAGGTGCCGCACCTTCACGTCCACGTGTTCGCCGGCGCCGATCTCGGGCGGATGATCCGGCCCGTCGGGAAGTGACGGTCGACCCATAGGGATAAGGAAACTGCTTAAATTTTTAGCAAAATGTCCGAATTTGTTGAAATCATTGATCTTTTTCCCTCCCCACCGTAGATTGGGTTTTTCAAGGATCGCGACCGCCACAGGTCGTGGTCGCCGGTAGCCGGGCACGCAATATCTGGCCGGGCCGCCGGGGACGCGCAAAACGCGCGGGGTGGGGACGATGGCAAGACCGGTTCAGGATCTCGATTGGGATGTTGCCGAGGCTGTCCGCAAGCACGGCCTCTTCATCAAACAGTACACCGGCGGCCAGCAGGCCGACTTCCGGCACAAGACCCTCCGGGGCACCATGCTGGCGGCAGCCGACCTGCGGCAGGCGCTGTTCGCCGGCGCCGACATGCGCGGCTCCAACTTCGCCGGCGGCAACCTCGAGCGGGCACAATTCTCCTCCGCCAAGCTGGAGCAGGTCGACTTCTCCGGCTCCAAGCTGATCGGCGCCAACATGCGCGGCGCCGACCTCAAGGGCGCCAAGCTGATGGCCGCCGACATGACCGACGCCGACCTGCGCCCGGCCCGCATCGTCGACATGAGCCGCACCATCGAGCAGCCGGCCAACCTGTCCAAGGCCGACGTCTCGCAGGCGCAGTTCGTCCGCACCAACCTGTCCGGCGCCAACATGTCGGGCGTCATCGCCGTCGGCACGGCGTTCCAGGCAGCCGTGCTACGCGACGTCAACCTGAGCCGCGCCGACCTGTCGAAGAGCTCGTTCAAGGGCTCCGACCTGCGCGGCTCCAACCTGCGCGGCGTCAACTTCGCCGACGCCGTCCTCACCGACACCGACCTCACCGGCTCCGACCTGCGGTCCTGCAATTTGGACGGCGCCGATTTGTCGGGCGCCGACCTGACCTCCTGCCTGATCGCCACCGGCCTGGAGAAGACCACGCCCGAGATCCGGCAGCTGGTGGTCGAGCATTTCGCCTGGATCAGCTCCGGCGGCAAGAAGGGCGCGCGGGCCTCGTTCAAGGGCATGGACCTGAGCGGCATCGACCTGTCGGGAGCCGACCTGTCGGCCGCCGACTTCTCCGGCGCCAGGCTCGACGGCGCCAATCTGCGGCAGTGCTCGATGCGCTTCTCCGACCTGACCGGCGCCAGCCTGCAGCGCGTCGACCTCGCCCGCAGCGACCTGCGCGGCGCCCGCCTGCGCTCGGCGAAGCTGGACGGAGCCACCCTCACCCATGCCCGGCTGACGCCGATGCAGATCCTCAAGCCCTCCACCCTGGAAGTGCAGCGCGAGTGGCCGGCGGACCTCACGGGGGCTTCGCTGGTCGGCGCCAAGGCCGACAAGGCGGACTTCGGCGGCGCGGTGCTGCACGGCACGGTGTTCGACCACGCCGAGCTCAGCCATGCCGGCTTCAACGGCGCCGACATGCAGGGCTGCTCGATCGTCGGTGCCACCGGCTTGGCGGCTTCGGTGGCGACTGCCGCCGAGTAAGAGCCCGGGGCGAATCTTCCTCGATATCAATGTATTGACTTACATTGCGTACAATTCACATTAATTACCGATCGTTGTTTAAGTTCATTTACTTAAAGTTCTACATTACTTTAGATAAACTTCTCAACACACTGCGACAGAAGGATTCTTCGGCAATTGCCGGGCTACCGCCGGGCCGGCTTTCCGGCCCCGATGCAGCGGCTCCGCCAACCAATTGATCTGGCTTCTCCTTTTGGCCTCCTCGCCGGAAAACCGTCCTGGCCCGTCCATAGCAGCGGCAGTCCCCGTCGCCATGGAGCCTCCCGATGCCCGCCCGTGTCGCCACCGTCGCCTTCCGCGGCATCGAGACCCTCGAGGTCGACGTGCAGGTGCATGTCGCCGGCGGCGGCGGCTGGCCCGGCATCTACGTGGTCGGCCTGCCCGACAAGGCGGTCGGCGAGAGCCGCGAGCGGGTGCATGCCGCGCTGTCGGCGCTCGGTCTGGCGATCCCGCAGAAGCGCATCATCGTCAACCTCGCCCCCGCCGACCTGCCGAAGGAGGGCAGCCATTTCGACCTCGCCATCGCGCTGGCCATCCTGCAGGCGCTCGGTGCGCTGTCGGTGGAGGACGTCGCCGGCCGGGTGGCGATGGGCGAGCTGGCGCTGGACGGCCGCATCACCCCGGTCGCCGGCGTGCTGCCGGCCGCCATCGCCGCCTCCGCCGCCGGCCGGCGCGGCGTGATCTGCCCGGAGGCCTGCGGCCCGGAGGCGCGCTGGGCCGACGGCCTGGAGGTGGTCGCCGCCCCCGACCTGCTGTCGCTGCTGAACCACCTGCGCGGCGTCCAGGTGCTGCCGGAGCCGCCGCGCGCCTCGGCCGGGCCGGAGCCGCGCTACCCGGACCTGCGCGACATCAAGGGCCAGGAGACCGCCAAGCGGGCGCTGGAGGTGACGGCGGCCGGCAGCCACAACCTGCTGATGGTCGGGCCGCCAGGTGCCGGCAAGTCGATGATGGCGGCGCGGCTGCCGGGGCTGCTGCCCGGGCTCACCCCCGCCGAGGCGCTGGAGACCTCGATGATCCGCTCGGTCGCCGGCGAGCTGAAGGGCGGCCGCATCGACCGCGCCCGGCCGTTCCGCACCCCGCACCACTCCTCCTCGATGCCGGCGCTGATCGGCGGCGGCACCCGCGCCAAGCCGGGCGAGGTGTCGCTGGCGCATCGCGGCGTGCTGTTCCTCGACGAACTCGCCGAGTTCCCGCGCCAGGTGCTCGACGCCCTGCGCCAGCCGATCGAGACCGGCCAGGCGGTGATCGCCCGCGCCAACCACCACGTCACCTACCCGGCGCGCTTCCAACTGGTCGCCGCCATGAACCCGTGCCGCTGCGGCCACCTCGCCGACCCGTCGCGCAGCTGCGGCCGGGCGCCGCGCTGCGCCCAGGACTACCAGAGCCGGCTGTCGGGGCCGCTGCTCGACCGCTTCGACCTGACGATCCAGGTGCCGGCGGTGTCGGCCGCCGACCTCGCGCTGCCGCCGCCGGCCGAGGGCACCGCCGAGGTCGCCGCCCGGGTGGCGCGCGCGAGGGCGATGCAGGCCGAGCGCTACCGCGCGCTCGACCCCTCGGGCGCCACCCTGACCAACGCCGAGGCCGACGGCGAGGTGCTGGCCGCCGTCGCCGAGCCCGACGCCACCGGGCGCGACCTGCTGCGGCTCGCCGCCGAGCGCCTGAAGCTGTCGGCGCGCGGCTACCACCGGGTACTGCGGGTGGCCCGCACGCTGGCCGACCTCGACGGTGCGGAGGCGGTGTCGCGCGTCCACATCGCCGAGGCGCTCGGCTACCGGACGGGTGCCGGCTAGGCGCGGCTTGGCGACGGCCGCGGGAATCGCCACAATGGAGGACGGAGGGTCATGCCGAACATGGACGTGCTCAGGGCCCTGGACGAGCTGAAGGACGCCGGCGTCGAGGAGCGATCGGCGCGGGCGATGATCCGCCTCGTCAGCGAGGCGGTCGAGCTGCAGGCGGTCACCAAGCCGGACCTGGAGCGCGAGTGCACCGCCATTCGAGCCACGCTCGCGCAGTCGACCACGGAACTGCGCGGCGAGATCGCGGAGACGGCGGTCGGACTGCGTGGCGAAATCGCTCAGGCGACCGCGGCGCTACGCAGCGAGATCGCGGAGATGGCGGCCGGCCTCCGCCGCGATATGGCGCAGGCGACCGCGGCACTGCGCAGCGAGATGGCAGAGACAGCGGCCGGGCTGCGCGGCGAACTTGGCGAACTGCGCGGGGAGGTCGGTGGAACTGCGTGGCGAGGTCGGTGAACTGGGCACCGAGCTTGGGGTCTGCGTGGCGAGGTCGGTGAGCTGCGCCGCGAGCTTGGGGATCTGCATGGCGAAGTCGGCGGTCTGCGCGGTGAGTTCGTGAAGTTCCGCGACAAGGTCGAGAAGGACATCGCCGAACTACGTGGCGACATGACCGCTTTTCGCATCGAAATGCTGAAGGAGTTCGCTGCGTCCCGGGATAGCACGAACGCTCGCCTGCTCACGACGGTGGGTCTGCAGTTCGGCGGTACGGCGCTCCTGCTGGGTGCGTTCTACGCCCTGCTACGCTGACGCGGAAGCATCGATGCCGATACCGAAGGCCTGCCGATCTTTCATGTCGAGGGTCGTTGCGTTCCTGTACAGGAACGCTCTCCTAGGGATGGCGTGCATCATCGTTCTGTGGCCGTTCGCCATTGTCGTGCCTTACGTGGTGCAGGCGCCCGATCTTGCTGTCCTCCTCCTCGTCATGTCGTTCTTCGTGCTGTGCATCGTCTTCGGAGTCCGCGGCCTCTGGCGCGAGCGCAGAAGAGCATTCGCCGCACTCCTGGCTTCCGTGCTGATCGCTCCCTATGGCATTCTCTACGTCTGGATGGTGGAGAGATTTCAGCAGAAACGGGGCGGGCAACAGTTGTTCGAAAGGGTTCGTGCCGAAGGAAGCGTGCCTGCCACCGACCTAGCCGATGGCTGGGACCGCGTCTGCCTAATCTTGCCTTACGACCACTTTACGGATGGCACGCTCCAGTTGGACGACGCTTGGAGCCTCGAGTTCTTCAGAGGTACAGAGATCGTGACAATAAAAACCTACAATCGGGGCAGCGTGGAGTTCGTGGATCCCCCCGATAAACTGTGCCTCCCTGTCGTCCAGGCACCGGCGTTCTTCATTGCGACGGGCAGTTGGAACCCTCAGGCGCTGACGATTAGGCCGGTGCGTCCATGAATCGACAGAGTACTGCAATCATCCTCCGCGCCAGATCGCACCGAATCATGCCCTGGAAAAACGGCGGCGGCTCTACCACGGAGATCGCCGTCTCGCCCGACGGCGCCCGGATCGACGCGTTCGACTGGCGGATCAGCATGGCGGCGGTCGCCGCCGACGGACCGTTCTCGGCGTTTCCGGGGGTCGACCGCACCCTGGCGGTGCTCGACGGCGCCGGACTGCTGCTGCACGGGCTCGGACCGGAACCGCAACGACTGCAGCGGGCGACCCCGCCCTTCGCCTTCCCCGCCGACGCCGCGGTGTCGGCGACACTGCTCGGCGAGCCGATCATCGACCTCAACGTCATGACGCGGCGCGGCCGGTTCACCAGCCGCGTCCGGCGCCTCGATGCCGCTTCAGAGATCGTGCTCAGCGACTCCGCGGTCGTCTTCCTGCTGGCGGAAGCGCCGTGCCGAACGTCGGTCGACGACGCGGCGGCGGTCGCGCTCGGCCCGCGCGACGCGCTGCGGCTCGACGATCCGGCCGGCCGCCGGCTGGCGGTCGCCGCCGACGGCCCGGTTGAGGCCTATCTGGTCGAGCTGCTGGCGGCCTGACCCATCAGGAACGCAATACTGGCGGCGTGCAGGGCGGCGCGGCCGGTTTCCAGATGCATCAGATGCGTCCCGCGCGCCAGCCGGACGTCCCGGCGTTCGGGTGCCGCCGTCATCGCCGCGAGCAGCGTCGCCGCGTCGGCATCGGTGGTCAGGCTGTCCCACTCGCCGCGCAGCACCGCCACCGGCGCCCGCACCCGGGCCGGGTCGTAGCACCATTCGCCGCGCCAGGCGCGGGCGATGTCGGCGGCGGGACCGGCCGGGATCCGCACCGCCGGCGGACGACGCGACCGGCTGCCGGGGTCGCTGTCGAGGTAGCGCTCGCCCCAGTCGGCGAACGCCTCGGCGTCGAGCACCGCCGGCTCGCCCGGCGGAACGTCGGCGACGAAGCGGGCGCGCTGCTGCTCGACCGTCACCTCGCGCCAGGCGGGGAATGACGCCGACGGAGTCTGACCGGCGGCTGCACGCGGGGCGATCGCGCCGAACAGCGCCAGCCGGTCGACCAGCTCCGGGCGGTCGCCGGCGGCGCGGCAGGCCGGCATGGTGCCCCAGGAATGCGCCAGCACCGACACCGGCCCGCCGCCGCGAACCGCGCGGATATGCTCGAGGGCCAGCACGAGTTGTGCGGCGGCATCCTCGACGGCTCCCGGCGCCGGCGCGGCGCCGGCTGGCCCGGCCATTGCCGGCCAGCGGTCGGAACCACCATATCCGAGGAAATCCAGGCCCCAGACCTCGAAGCCGGCAGCGCACAGCGCGTCGCGCCATGACCGGCCGCTCGGACCGGGTCCGAAACGGTGAGCCACCGACAGAGCCGAGGGAAAGGTCGCGCCGTGCACGTACAGCACCGCCGGGGCAACTTGCCGCCGGGGCGGCCGCAGACTGTGCAGCAGAGTCCGCAGGCCCGGCGCGGGGCTCGCGATCCGGTCGCGTGTCTCACTTGGGTCGGGCAGGGCGGGCTCGGGCGAGGTCGCGTCGTTCGACGGCATGGCGGTCTCTCGGAAGCGGAAGGCAGGGACGTCACAGGAGACCGCGAAAGCAGCCCCGCATGCTTCGGTCCCGGCCGAACCTCCCGCCGGCGCCGAGGCGGCCGCCCGCCTACAGCCGCGCCTCGATGGCGTCCCACAGCATCGCCGGCACGTCGATGCCGTCGAAGCGCGACAGCTCCTGGATGCCGGTCGGCGAGGTGACGTTGATCTCGGTGAGGTAGTCGCCGATCACGTCGATGCCGACGAACACCAGGCCGAGCCGCTTCAGCTCCGGCCCGATCGCCTCGCAGATCGCGTGGTCGCGCTTCGTCATCTCGCACTTCACGGCCTTGCCACCGACATGCATGTTGGAGCGCGCCTCGCCCTCGGCCGGCACCCGGTTGATGGCGCCGACACCCTTGCCGTCGACCAGGATCACCCGCTTGTCGCCCTGCCGCACCTCCGGCAGGTAGCGCTGCACGATCACCGGCTCGCGGTAGAACTGGGTGAACAGCTCCAGCAGCGAATTCAGGTTCTCGTCGCCCGGCTTGATGTGGAACACGCCGGCACCGCCGTTGCCGAACAGCGGCTTGACGATGATGTCCTTGTACTCGTCGCGGAACGCCTTGATCTCGACCGGATCGTGGGCGATCAGCGTCGGCGGCATCAGGCCCTCGAAATGCGTGACGAACAGCTTCTCCGGGGCGTTGCGCACGCTCGCCGGGTCGTTCACCACCAGGGTCTTGGGGTGGATGTGCTCCAGCACATGGGTGGTGGTGATGTAGCTCATGTCGAAGGGCGGATCCTGGCGCAGCAGCACCACGTCCATGGCCGACAGGTCCATCACCTCGCGCGGCCCGAGCGTGAAATGGTCGCCCTGCACCCGCCGCACCTCCAGCGCCGCCGCCCGCGCCGTCACCCGGCGGTCGCGGAAGCTGAGATGCCGCGGCAGGTAGTGGTACAGCTTGTGGCCGCGCTTCTGCGCCTCCAGCGCCAGCGCGAAGCTGCTGTCGCCGTTGATCGACACCGTCTCGATGGGATCCATCTGGATCGCGACCTCGAGGGCCATGGGCGGTCTCCCTGACGTTGCTCGTCGTCAATTCGGTTGCATAGCCGGGCGACCATCCATCGCGGCCGGCCGGGGCGCAAGGGGATTGCCGCACGGCCGCCGGGAACGGGTGTCAGTTGAGCCGGGAACCGATGCCGGCCAGCTGCGCTTCCAGCTGGCGCCGGACGGCCCCGTCGCCGTGGCCGGCGTCGAGCCAGCCGCGCAGCGCCGCCGTCGCCGCCCGCATGGCGCCGGCGGCCGCCAGCAGGCCGGCCTCCTCGCCCACCAGCTCGGCACTGGCCGGCGCCATCCGCCGCATCCGCGCCAGCACCGCCAGCCCGCCGGCGGTATCGCCGGCCTGCAGCCGCCGCAGCTTGATGTTGTTCTGCAGTCGCAACAACACCGCCCGGTCCGGCACCGTCGACATCGCGACGGCCAGTTCGGCGTCGCCCTCGCCCGGATCGGCCCGGCGCAGCAGCGCCCGCACCGCGTCGCGGCCGACCGGCGCGCCGCCATTGAACGGGTCGAGGGCATGCCGCCGGCCGGCGGCCTCGACCCCGATCAGGAAATGCCCCGGCACGTTCAGGCCGGCGGCGGCGAGGCCGCGGGCCCGGGCGGCGTGGATGTAGAGGATGCCGAGGGCCACCGGCAGGCCGCGGCGGCGCTCGATCACCCGGATCAGGTCGGCATTGGCGAGGTCGTCATAGGTGTCGGCGTCGCCGCGGTAGCCGAGCCGGCCGGCGATCGCGGCGGACAGCGCCGCCTCGGGCGAAGCACCGCGCGCCTCGGCCTCGGCGACCGCCGCGACGATGGCGTCGAGCGCCGCCAGCGACGGGTCCAGCGCCGGTGCCGCGGCACCACCATCGACCCGGTCGAGCAGCGCCAGGGCCAGCGCCGTCTCGGCGATCGCCAGCGGCCGGTCGCCGGCCGCCGCCGCCGCGTCGAGGGCGGCGCGCGCCGAGTCCGGGCTCAAGCGACGGCCCCCGCCGGGCGCAGCACGGTCACCGCTGCGCCACCCGCACGAAATCGACCACGTTCCTGACGTAGGCGATGTCGCGGGCGGTGGCCAGCACGCGCTGCAGCTCGGTCTCGGAGCGCGCCACGCCCATGATGTAGACGGTCTGGTTCACCACATCGATCGAGTAGTTGATGAACGAGACCTGGTCGTCCAGCAGCAGCCGGGTGCGCAGCTTGGTCGCGATGGTGACGTCGCGGCCCTTGTCGGTCAGGCTGCTCTCGTCGTCGACTTGGATCTCGTTGATCACCTCGCGGACGTCGCGCACGCTCCAGGTCAGCTTGGCGGCCTCGACCCGTGCTTCCGGCTTGGCGACCCGGCCGGTCAGCAGCACCCGGCCCTCCTCGACGGTGAACGAGACGCGCTGGTAGAGATCGGCGTCCTTGGTGAAGAACCGGCCGTTGAGCTCGGCCTGGATGCGGGTGTCGTCGACCGCGGCTGCGAAACCCTTCTCCGTCTGGGTGGCCGTCGCCCCGGCGGCGCCGGCGCCGACGGCGACGCCGACCGGCCCGCAGCCGGCAGCGGCGAGGGCGAGCAGCGAGACGACGAGAAACGGGGCGGCTGTGCGCGGCATCGGGATCTCCGGGTCGGACAATCGGGGCGAGCTTACCAGCGGTCGTTATATCTAAGTCAGCCGACCGCTTCCGTCACCGGCCCAGTGCCGTCAGCGGTTCGGACGCCAGATGTCGACCAGATGCACCGGTAGCCGCCACGGCCGGATCGCCACCAGGTCGAAGCGCCGGTCCAGGGCGGCGAGTTCGGGATAGCGGGCGATGAAGCCCTCCAGCCCGCGCGCCACCCGCTGGCGCTGGCGCAGCGACACCGAGCCGACCGCCGCCTCCAGGCTGGCGCGGGCCTTGACCTCGACCGCCACGATTGCGTTGCCGCGGCGCGCCACCAAGTCGACTTCGCCGGCCGGCGAGCGGACGCGGCGGGCCAGGATCCGATAGCCCTTCAGCCGCAGCCAGGCCGCCGCCATCCATTCGGCCCGCAGCCCGCGGCGCTCGGCCTTGCGGCGCCGCAGCTGCAGAGCCGCATCGACGGACGGCGCGGGCGGTGCCGCATTGCCGCCACCGCGAACGCGTTTACTTGGGCGGCGCGCTCGACTAGCGTCCGTCACCGTCGGCGTCCGTCACCGGAGAACGATCCATGGGCCTCCTCCCGCTCCGAATGCCGCCACTCCGCCCGGCATCCCGCCGCCGCGCCGCCATCGCGGCCGCGGCCACGCTGCTGGCACTGTGGGTGGCCGGCTGCGCCGGAGAAACGGTACAGCTGCCGGCGAGCAGCGGTCCAGCGGCACCGCCGCCGGCCATCGCCGCGCCGACCCCGACGACGACGCCGCCGGGCAGTCTCGAGCTCGGGCAGTCGCTGCCGGGCGTCACCCCGGGCGTGCCGTCCGGGCCGCCGAGCGTCGCCCTGCTGCTGCCGCTGACCGGCCGGGCCGCCGGCGTCGGCCTGGCGATGCGCAACGCCGCCGAGATGGCGCTGTTCGAGATCGGCGACGACGACTTCGCGCTGACCGTGCACGACACCGCCTCGACCCCCGCCGGCGCCGCCGCCGCCGCCGAGAAGGCGATCGCCGGCGGCACCCGGATGATCGTCGGGCCGCTGTTCGCCACCGAGGTCGCCGCGGTGGCCCCGGTCGCCCGCCCGGCCGGCGTCCCGGTGGTGGCGTTCTCCAACGACCGCTCGGTGGCCGGCGCCGGGGTGTGGGTGATCGGCCTGCTGCCGGCGCAGCAGGTCGAGCGGGTGGTGCTGTACTCCAGCGCCCGCGGCCTGACCCGCTTCGGCGCCCTGGTCCCCGCCAATCCCTATGGCTCCACCGCCCTGCAGGCGCTGCACGCCGCCGCCGGCCGCACTGGTGCTTCGGTGGTGGCGACCGACAGCTACCCGGCCGGCCGCGGCACCGAGAACGGCGCGCTGGTCGAACGCTTCGCCCGGCGGATCGGCGCCAGCGGCGGCGGCACCGCCTATATCGACGCCGTGCTGCTGCCGGACGGCGGTGCCGAGATCCGCAACCTCGCACCGCTGATGACCTATTACGACATCGACAACACCAAGGTGCGGTATCTCGGCAGCACGCAGTGGAACGACCCCGAGCTCGGGCGCGAGCCGGCGCTCGCCGGCGGCTGGTTCGCCGCACCCTCGCCCGACACCCGGCGGCCGTTCGAGGACCGCTACCGCGCGATGTTCGGCTCGCCGCCGCCCGGCCTCGCCTCGCTGGCATATGACGCGGTGTCGCTGGCCGCGGTGATGGCCCGGCAGCCCGGCGGTCCGGCCTATGACGCGGAGTCCCTGACCCAGCCCAGCGGGTTCGCCGGCGTCGACGGATTGTTCCGGCTGATGCCGGACGGCAGCAACCAGCGTGGCCTGGCGGTGCTGCGCCTGACGCCGCGCGGCATCGAGATCGAGGACCCGGCACCGACCAGCTTCGAGCCGCTGGTCAACTGAGGACCCGAGTCGAGTTTCAGGTCCTCATCCCGGCCGCGGCGGCGAAGCCGCGGCGAGCCGGGATCCACCTGTCGGCACGGCGGCGCCGCTCAGCTCGACTTTGGTGATATCGCGATCACAGGCTGCCCCGGCGCCGCCCCTACCTTGTCGTCATTCCGGCCGGAGCGACGTCGTCGCGCAGAGCCGGAACCCACCCGACGCGACGCGCTTGCAGCTGCCAACCCCCGTCGCCCCGTGGGTTCCGGCTCGGCCGCGCCGGGGCGGCGCGTCCGTCCGGAATGACGACGGGGTGGGGTTGGCCGGCGGGCTTGCAGACACGATGCGGATCCCATCGGGTACAGTCTCACGCTCTCAGACGAGTTCGCGGGCTCCGCGCAGCAGGCGGTCGGTCACCGCATCGAGCCGGGCGCGGCCCTCGGCGGTCGCGCGCAGGCCGTCGGCATCGAGGACGATGAAGCCGCCATTGGCCAGCAAAGCGACCGTTGCGGGTTCGAACAGATCCTCCGGCGGCCGGCCGAACAGCGCCTGCCAGCGGTCGGTCGGCAGGCCGCCGGCCAGGCGCAGGCCGGTCAGCGTCGCTTCCACCAGCATCTCGTCGAGGTCGAGCGGCCGGTCGTCGACCAGGGCGTGGCCGTCACGCTCGACCCGGTCCAGCCAGACCGCCGGCGCCCGGTGGGTGCGGGTCGCCACCTTGGTGCCGTGCTCGGTCAGCCGGCCATGCGCCCCGGGGCCGACGCCGAGGTAGTCGCGATAGCTCCAATACACCAGGTTGTGCCGGCACGCCTCGCCGGGGCGGGCGTGGTTCGACACCTCGTAGGCCGGCATTCCGGCCTCTGCGAGCGTCTCCTGCGTGACCTCCCAGAGTGCGGCGGCGGCATCCTCGTCCGGCAACCGGAAGGCGCCGCGGGCGTGCAGGGAGTGGAACGGCGTGGTCGGCTCGATGGTCAGCTGGTACAGCGACAAATGACCGGCGGCGTGCGCGAGCGCCTGGGACAGCTCGGCGCGCCACGCCGCCGGCGACTGGCCGGGGCGGGCGTAGATCAGGTCGAAGCTGACGCGCTCGAAGCGCTCGCGGGCGGCCGCCACGGCGGCCAGCGCCTCGGCGGCGCTGTGGTTGCGGCCGAGGAAGCGCAGCACCTCGTCGTCGAGCGCCTGCACGCCGAGCGACACCCGGTTCACGCCGGCGGCCCGGAAGCCGTCGAGCTTGCCGGTCTCGACCGAGGTCGGGTTCGCCTCGAGGGTCACCTCGAGATCGTTAGAGATAAGAAACAAGCTGCGGACGGCATCCAGCACCGCCGCCGTCGTCTCCGGCTGCATCAGCGACGGCGTGCCGCCGCCGAAGAACACGCTCTCCACCCGCCGCCGCCCGGCCCGCGCCGCCTGGGTCTCCAGCTCGCGCACCAGGGCGGCCCGCCAGCGGCCGTGGTCGACGGTGTCGGAGACGTGGCTGTTGAAATCGCAATACGGACATTTCGAGCGGCAGAACGGCCAGTGCACGTAAATGCCGATCGGCTCGTCACCCCCTGCGGGCCGGTCAGGCGCCGCGGTCGCCATCGGAGTCACGATCGAAGCAGCGGGCCACCAATAGGGCGAATGCCTCGGCCCGATGGCTGACCGAATGTTTCCACTGCGAATCGACCTCGCCGAAGGTCTGGTCGTGACCGGCCGGCACGAACATCGGGTCATAGCCGAAGCCGTGCTCACCACGCGGCGGCCACACCGCCTCGCCGTGCACATGGCCCTCGACCGTCTCGACGTGGCCGTCCGGCCAGGCGAGGCTGAGCGCACAGGTGAACCAGGCGCGCCGCTCGGGCGAACCGGACGCCGCCAACGCCGCCTGCACCTTCTCCATGGCGACGCCGAAGTCCTTGTCAGGACCCGCCCAGCGCGCCGAGTAGATGCCCGGGTCGCCGCCCAGCGCCGCCAGGCAGAACCCGGAATCGTCGGCCAGCGCCGGCTTGCCGGACGCCCGGGCCGACGCCAGCGCCTTCAGCTCGGCGTTGGCGACGAAGCTGTCGCCGGTCTCCTCCGGCTCCGGCAGGCCCAGCGCGCCGGCCGACACCACCTCAAGGCCGAACGGCGCCAGCAGTTCCTGGATCTCCCGCACCTTGCCGGGGTTGTGCGACGCCAGGACCAGGGTCGTCCCGGTCAGTTGACGAGGTGGGGCGACACTCACCCCACCGCCTCGCGCTGCAGCGCCGCCAACTCGGCGACGCCCTTGCGCGCCAGCCGCAGCAGGGCGTCGAACGCCGCCTCCTCGAACGGCTCGGTCTCGGCGGTTGCCTGGATCTCGACGATGCCGCCGCGCCCGGTCAGCACGAAATTGGCATCGGTCTCGCAGGCCGAATCCTCGGCGTAGTCGAGGTCGAGCACCGGCTCGCCGCGATACAGGCCGCAGGAGATACCGGCCACCGAGTCGGTCAGTGGCATCGCCTTGATCGCGCCGAAGCGCAGCAGGGTGGAGAGCGCCTGGTGCAGCGCCACCCAGGAGCCGGTGATCGCCGCCGTGCGGGTGCCGCCGTCGGCCTGGATGACGTCGCAGTCGATGCGGATCTGCTTCTCGCCGAGCAGGGCGAGATTGGTAACCGCACGCAACGATCTGCCGATCAGCCGCTGGATCTCCTGGGTGCGTCCCGACTGCTTGCCACGCGCCGCCTCGCGGTCGGTGCGGGTGTGGGTGGAGCGCGGCAGCATGCCGTACTCGGCGGTGACCCAGCCCTTGCCGCCGCCCTTCAGCCACGGCGGCACGCGATCCTCCACGCTGGCGGTGCACAGCACATGGGTGTCGCCGAAGCGTGCCAGACAGGACCCCTCGGCATGCTTGGCGAAGCCGGGCTCAAGCCGGATCGTGCGCAGCGCATCGACGCCACGGCCGGACGGGCGGCCGGAAAAGGCTTCGGGCATGGTCGGCTCCTGCCGTTGGCGGGCGGCGCGCGGGGCGCTGCCGGCGGGCCGGGAACCTAGCGAAGCGGCGGCCGTCCGTCCACCCCGACGCCATCCGCCGGGGCGCGGCCGAGACACGCTTTCGGGCCACCGTTGACCCGCCCGCGGCGGCTACCTAGATTTGCCCGGCCATGAGCGTCAAGCCCCGCGACCCAGCGACCGGAGCCGTCGGACAGCTCAACGAGCGTTCGCGCGAGATCTTCCGGCAGATCGTCGACACCTATGTGGAGACCGGCGAGCCCGTCGGGTCGCGCACCCTGGCGCGTCGGCTCGGCCAGGTGCTGTCGCCGGCCTCGATCCGCAACGTCATGGCCGACCTCGAGGAGGCCGGGCTGCTGTACGCGCGGCACACCTCGGCCGGGCGGCTGCCGACCGACGCCGGGCTGCGGATCTTCGTCGACGGCCTGCTGGAGATCGGCGGCGACATCAGCGAGGACGAGCGCGCCAGCATCGACGGCAAGTGCGCCGCCGCCGGGCGCACCGTTTCGGAAATGCTGGAGGAGGCGTCGTCGACGCTTGCCGGACTGTCGAGCTGCGCCGGGCTGGTGGTGTCGCCGAAGAGCGAGGCGGCGCTGAAGCACATCGAATTCGTGCCGCTTGGTAACCTGCGCGCCCTGGTGGTGATGGTGACCGAGGGCGGACTGGTCGAGAACCGCATCGTCGAGCTGCCGCCCGGCCTGCCGGCCTCGGCCCTGACCGAGGCGAGCAACTACCTGAACGCCCGGCTGAAGGGCCGCCACCTGGACGAGTTGCGCCGGCAGGTGGAGACCGAGATCGTGCAGCGCCGCGCCGAACTCGACGAGCTGACCACGCGGGTGGTGCAGGCGGGCCTCGCGACCCGGGGCGAGGGCCCGCAGGGTCCGGCGCTGATCATACGCGGCCGCGCCCGGCTGCTGAGCGACGTGTCGGCGCTCGAGGACCTGGAGCGGATCCGCACGCTGTTCGAGACCCTGGAGGAAAAGGAGAGCACGCTGCGCCTGCTCGACTCCACCGGCGTCGCCGACGGCGTGCAGATCTTTATCGGCGCCGAGAACGCGCTGTTCCGGCACACCGGCTGCTCGATGATCATCGCGCCCTATCACGACCAGCGCCGCACCATCGTCGGCGCCATCGGGGTCATCGGGCCGACCCGGATGAACTACGCGCGGATCATCCCGATGGTCGACTACACCGCCAAGCTGATCGGTCGCCTGCTCGACTGAGCGCGTGAGAATCCACCCGGTCACGGTCTGAACGCTTTTCATCCGCGCGGCCGCGTCCTACATAGCGCCGGACCAGAACGGAGCACGCACACCCGGGGACCATCCAGCATGTCGAACGAGACCAGGAAGCCGAATCCCACCAGTGACCAGCCGATACCCGACGACGCCGGCCTGGATGTCGGCGTCGACGCGGCCGGCATGGTCGACACCGGCGGGCCGGAGGATCCGCGCGACACTCTCATCGTCGCGCTCGAGGAGCAGGTGGCGCAGTTGCGCGACCAGGCGCTGCGGGCACTGGCCGAGGCCGAGAACGTGCGCCGCCGCACCGAGCGGGAGAAGGAGCAGGTCAAGCTGTACGCCGCCGGCGGGCTGGCCAAGGAGCTGCTGAACGCGGTCGACAACCTCCGGCGCGCCCTCGACTCGGCCCCGGCCGACCGGGAGTCGCTCGACGACTCCATCAAGAACCTCATCGTCGGCGTCGAGATGACCGAGCGCGAGGTGCTGTCGGCTTTCGAGAAGAGCGGCATCAAGCGCATCGCGCCGATCGGCGAGCGGTTCGACCCGAACCTGCACCAGGCGATGTTCGAGGTCGAGAACACCGGCAAGCCGGCCGGCACGGTGGTGCAGCTGCTGGCACCAGGCTACGTGCTGCACGACCGCCTGCTGCGCGCCGCCATGGTCGGCGTCGCCAAGGGCGGCCCGGCGGCCGGCGACCACCCTCGGATCGACACCACCGCCTGACCGGCGGCAAGCGGCGCCATGCCGCTTGCACGTTCCGGACCGCCGCCTATATACCCGCTAGCTCCAGTCATCACCCCCTTGGGGGCGGCCAGCAGGTGCCTTCGGGGCCTCCGCCGCCTGCCGCAGACAGAGGTAAGCCCATGAGCAAGGTTATCGGTATCGACCTCGGCACCACGAATTCGTGCGTCGCCGTGATGGACGGCGCTGCCGCCAAGATCATCGAGAATGCCGAGGGCGCGCGCACCACCCCGTCGATGGTCGCCTTCTCCGATGGCGACGAGCGCCTGGTCGGCCAGGCCGCCAAGCGCCAGGCGGTGACCAATCCCGAGAAGACGCTGTTCGCGATCAAACGCCTGATCGGCCGCCGCGCCGACGACGTCACCTCCAAGAAGTTCAATGATCTCGTCCCCTACAAGGTGGTCCCCGGCGACAACGGCGACGCCTGGGTCGAGGTGTCGGGACGCAAGTACAGCCCGGCCGAGATCTCCGCGATGATCCTTCAGAAGCTGAAGGAGGACGCCGAGGCCTATCTGGGCGAGAAGGTCACCCAGGCGGTCATCACCGTCCCGGCCTACTTCAACGACGCCCAGCGCCAGGCGACCAAGGACGCCGGCCGGATCGCCGGCCTCGAGGTGCTGCGCATCATCAACGAGCCGACGGCCGCGTCGCTCGCCTACGGCCTCGACAAGAAGCACTCCGGCACGATCGTGGTCTACGACCTCGGCGGCGGAACCTTCGACGTGTCGGTGCTGGAGATCGGCGACGGCGTGTTCGAGGTGAAGTCGACCAACGGCGACACCTTCCTCGGCGGTGAGGACTTCGACCAGCGGGTCATCGACTATCTCGCCGACGAGTTCCGGAAGGACACCGGCATCGACCTGCGCAAGGACAAGCTGGCGCTGCAGCGGCTGAAGGAGGCCGCCGAGAAGGCCAAGATCGAGCTGTCCAGCTCGTTGCAGACCGAAGTCAACCTGCCGTTCATCACCGCCGACCAGTCCGGCCCGAAGCACCTCAACATCAAGCTGACGCGCTCCAAGCTGGAAGCGCTGGTCGACGATCTGGTGAAGCGGACCGAAGGTCCGTGCCGGGCCGCCCTGAAGGACGCTGGCGTCACCGCCGGGGAGATCGACGAAGTCATCATGGTCGGCGGCATGACGCGCATGCCGAAGATCCTGGAGACCGTGAAGACCTTCTTCGGCAAGGAGCCGCACCGTGGCGTGAACCCGGACGAGGTGGTGGCCGCCGGTGCCGCCATCCAGGCCGGCGTGCTGAAGGGCGAGGTCAAGGACGTCCTGCTGCTCGATGTCACCCCGCTGTCGCTCGGCATCGAGACGCTCGGCGGCGTGTTCACCCGCCTGATCGACCGCAACACCACGATCCCGACCAAGAAGAGCCAGGTGTTCTCGACGGCCGAGGACAACCAGACCGCGGTCACCATCCGGGTGTTCCAGGGCGAGCGCGAGATGGCGGCGGACAACAAGATGCTCGGCCAGTTCGACCTGATGGGCATCCCGCCGGCACCGCGCGGCGTGCCGCAGGTCGAGGTGACCTTCGACATCGACGCCAACGGCATCGTCAACGTCTCGGCCAAGGACAAGGCGACCGGCAAGGAGCAGCAGGTCCGTATCCAGGCTTCTGGCGGCCTGTCCGACGCCGACATCGACCGCATGGTCCGCGAGGCCGAGGAGAACGCGGCCGACGACAAGAAGCGGCGCGAGCTGGTAGAGGTCCGCAACCAGGCCGACAACGTGCTGCATTCCGCCGAGAAGTCGGTGGCGGAGTTCGGTGACAAGGTGTCGGCGGCCGAGCGCAAGAAGATCGAGGACGACATCGCCGCACTCAAGGCGGCGGTCGGCAACGACGACGTCGCCGCCATCAAGTCGAAGATCGACGCCCTGCAGCAGTCGTCGATGAAGCTCGGCGAGGCGATGTACAAGGCGCAGCAGGACAGCGCCGCGGCCGGTGGCGAGGGCGGCCCGTCCTCCAAGCCGGGCGGCGACGCCGGCAAGGGCGCCGACGACGTGGTGGACGCCGACTTCGAGGAAGTCGACGACCAGGACCGCAACAAGTCCGCCTGATCCCGCGGAACGCCGTGATGACGGTCGCCCCCGCCCGCTCCCGCCGCCCTGCGGCCGGACGGGCGGGGTGCGCGCGATCCCCTCTCGCACGGTGACGAGCCATGGCGAAGCGTGATTATTACGACGTCCTGGGAGCAGCACGCGGCGCTTCCAAGGACGAGCTCAAGCGTGCCTACCGCAAGCTGGCGATGCAGTACCACCCGGATCGCAACCCGGGAGATGCCGAAGCCGAGCAGCGCTTCAAGGAGCTGAACGAGGCCTACGACGTCCTCAAGGACGACGACAAGAAGGCCGCCTACGATCGTTTCGGACATGCAGCGTTCGAATCCGCCGGCGGCCAGCGGCCCGGCGGCGGCGCCGGCTTCTCCGGCGGTTTCGCCGACATCTTCGAGGAGATGTTCGGCGAGTTCATGGGCGGGGCACGCCGCGGCGGCGGGGCCGGCCGTGGCTCCGACCTGCGCTACAACATGACCATCAGCCTGGAGGACGCGTTCCGCGGCCGCCAGACCGAAATCCGCATCCCCACCTCTTCGAGCTGCGAGGAATGCGGCGGTACGGGTGCAGAGAAGGGCTCCAAGCCGACCACCTGCCAGACCTGTCACGGCGCCGGCAAGGTCCGCGCCCAGCAGGGCTTCTTCACCATCGAGCGTACCTGCCCGACTTGCGGCGGCGGCGGTCAGGTGATCGAGCATCCCTGCCGCGCCTGCGGCGGCGCCGGGCGGCAACGCAAGGAGAAGACGCTGTCGGTCACCATTCCGGCGGGCGTCGAGGACGGCACTCGGATCCGCCTGGCCGGCGAGGGCGAGGCGGGAATGCGCGGGGCCTCACCCGGCGATCTCTACCTGTTCCTCTCGGTCGAGCCGCATTCGATCTTTCAGCGGGAGGGCGCGGACATCCATTGCCGGGTCCCGGTGGCGATGGTGACCGCGGCGCTCGGCGGACAGATCGAGGTTCCGACCATCGAGGGCGCACGCGCACGCCTGGCGGTGCCGGCCGGCACCCAATCGGGCCGGCAGTTCCGCCTCAAGGGCAAGGGCATGTCGGTGCTCCGCAGTCCGGCGCGCGGCGACATGTATGTCGAGGTCGCCGTCGAGACGCCGGTGAACCTGACGCGCCGGCAGCGCGAGCTGCTCGAGGAGTTTGCGGGCGAGGCCGGGGATGCCACGACGAGCCCGCAGAGCCACGGCTTCTTCGACAAGGTCAAGGAGCTCTGGGACGACCTCCGCGACTAGCCGATTGCGGGGTAGTACCTCCCCGATCGCGCGGTAGCGTTCAGACGGACTACGCGTAACCTCTTGATGTTGCGCTATCGCGGCTCCCGCTCGATCGCGTTGACGATGGCCCGGCCTTCCCGTTCCAGAAAGCCGATTGCGGCCCCGATGACCGCCATCGAGTAGCGGATCGTGAAGCGCTGTCCCTCGGTCATGGTGTCGGCCGGCAGGCCGCGCAGCCGGCGCTGCTCGCCGCGAAGCCAGGCCAACCTTTCATCGAAGAGACGGTGAACGTCGTCCATCTCCAGTAGGTGTGCGAAGAACATCGCCGCCAGGAATGGCGAGCGCGAGGTCTCGCTGCCGTCGCATCCCGCGGCGGCGGCGGCGAGGTCGGCTCGCCCGGCTTCGGTGATGCGGAACACCCGCTTCTCCAGGGGTGCGTCGGCGGCGCCGATGACTTCGACGGCGCCACGCGCGGTCAGCTTGGCGAGGGCCGGATAGATCGCCCCCAGACTGGCATGCCCGAAGTGGCGGAACCAATCCTCGACGGCCCGCCTTATACCGTAGCCGCTGTTCTCCCCGAAGCTGAGAACCCCGAGGCAGAGCGCTCCGACATCCATACCTGGCTCCATCTCTATCCGGCGAGAATATCGAACAGAAAAGGTCAATTGTCAAAGGCGGTTGTACTTAAAACTTGGGGCCCGCGATCAGCGATGCTCCGATCCTCGGCGTGCGCGGCCAAGGTGGCCGCCCCGCAGGATGGAGGAGCAAGCGATGACCACTCGGGTCGGGGTGTTCGGAGCCAACGGACGCATGGGGCGGATGATCCTGAAGGCCGCTGCGGAAGCCGCCGACGTGACCCTCGTAGCGGCCGGCGTCAGGGCCGGTAGTGCCGATCTCGGCGCCGACGCGGGCGTCCTGGCCGGACTCGGCGCCACCGGATTGGCAACCACCGACCGGGAGGCCGAGATCCTCGCCGCCGACGTCGCGATCGACTTCACCCTGCCGGACGCGACCCTGGAGCATGCCGCCGCCGCCGCCGCCGCCGGCACCGCCTTCGTGACCGGCACGACCGGCCTGTCGGCCGCACAGGAGGGCCAGCTGCAACATCTGGCCGCGCGCATCCCCCTGGTCTATGCCCCGAACATGAGCGTCGGGGTGAACCTGCTGCTCGCCCTGGTGGAGCGGGTCGCGGCGACCCTCGACGAGGGCTGGGACGTCGAGATCGTCGAGATGCACCACAGCCGCAAGGTCGACGCCCCTTCGGGCACCGCCGTCGGGCTCGGACGCGCCGCCGCCGCCGGACGCCGCCGGGCGTTCGAGGAGGTCGCGGTGCTGTCGCGCGAGGGCCACACCGGTGCTCGGGTGCCCGGGCAGATCGGCTTTGCAACGATGCGCGGCGGCGATGTGATCGGCGAGCACATGGTGGTGTTTGCCGGCCCGGCCGAGCGCATCGAGCTCGGCCACCGCGCCGGCGGCCGACACATCTTCGCGAACGGCGCCATCACCGCGGCGCGCTGGGCCGCCGGCCGCGCCCCCGGGCTGTACAGCATGCGCGACGTACTCGGGCTGTAACCAACCGGACTGCTCTCAGAGGTCCTCGAGTTCGGCCAACAGGGTGTCGAGCCGGGCATCGTCGAGTTCGTGTATGCGCGCCGCGAGCCGGTTGGCGAGTTCCGTGGCCTTGGGACTGAGGCCGCCGGTGTCGAGCACCACCCTCGGGTCGGAGACGCCGGCGAGCCGCCGCAGGTCCTCCGCCTCGTCCCAGCCCAGGTTGAAGTAGCCGTTGATCAACTCCAGGAACACCGCGCGCGGCACGCCGCGCTTGCCGTGCTCCAGGGCCGACAGGTAGGCGGCCGACACTCCGAGAGCGGCCGCCATCTCCGCCAGCGTCACGGCACGCTCCATGCGCAGCCGCCGCAGCCGGGCACCGAGCGGGGTCACGGCCAGTCGGGCCCTGAAGAT
>Ga0209024_1000205_pt1 | contig 122366 bp, 113 predicted proteins | sample AutmiccommunBRH5_FD_187380 | JGI IMG/M metagenome (GOLD analysis project Ga0209024, IMG submission 187380) | Deep subsurface microbial communities from Mt. Terri, Switzerland - Autotrophic microbial communities BRH/5 (SPAdes) (version 2) | ecosystem: Environmental > Aquatic > Deep subsurface >...
CAACACTTCTGCCCATTTGTAGCTGTAGTAACCTGCGGCGTAGCCGCCTGCAAAAATATGGCTGAATGAATTCGGGAAGCGGTTGTAAGCGGGTGGTACCAGCACGGCCACTTCCTGGCGTACTTGCGCCAGCAGGTCGAGAATGTTGGCTTCGCTGTGCGGGTCGAATTCGGTGTGCACCAGCATGTCGAACAGCGAAAATTCAATTTGGCGCAGAGTTTGCAAACCGCTCTGGAAATTCTTGGCGGCCACCATTTTGTCGAATAGCGCCTTGGGCATTGGTTCACCCGTGGTTTCGTGTGTGGTGAGTGATTCAACCACGCTCCATTCCCAGGCAAAGTTTTCCATGAATTGCGAGGGCAGTTCCACAGCATCCCATTCCACGCCATTAATACCAGCCACATCCAGTTCGTCCACCCGGGTCAGCATGTGGTGAATGCCGTGGCCGAATTCGTGAAACAGGGTTTGTACATCGTCGTGCGAAAGCTGTGCCGCTTTGCCAGCTGCCGGTTTGGTGTAGTTGCAGGTAAGGTAAGCCACTGGTGTTTGTACGCCTTGCTCGGTGCGCTTGCGGCCCCGGGCGTCGTCCATCCATGCGCCTGAACGCTTGCTGGCCCGTGCATAGGGGTCAAGGTAGAAATGCGCAATGGCTTTGCCTTCCTTCTGCACTTCAAAGAAGCGCACATCGGGGTGCCATGTATCAGCTTGCGCTTTCGCAATGTTCACGCTGAACAGTTTTTCGGTCAGCTTGAACAGACCATCGAGCACACGGTCTTCCTGAAAGTATTGGCGCACTTCCAGGTCGCTGAAGGCGTATTTCTTTTCTTTCAGTTTTTCCGAGGCATAGCTCATGTCCCAACTTTGCAGTTCATCCATGCCCAGTTCGGCTTTTGCAAAAGCCTTGATTTCCTCAAGGTCGCGCAGCGCAAATGGTTTGGCTTTCACCGCCAGTTCACGCAGGAAGTTCACCACTTCATCGGGCGTGTTGGCCATCTTGGGTACCAGGCTTAGCTCCCCAAAATTTTTGTAGCCCAACATTTGGGCTTCTTCAAGGCGCAGTTGCAGCAATTCGCGAATCAGTGCTGTGTTGTCCAGTTCAGCGGGGCCAAACTCAGAAGCACGCTTGGCATAAGCTTCGTACAGGGTTTCGCGCAATTCACGTTTTTCGGCGTATTGCAGCACCGGAAAATAAGATGGAAATTGCAGGGTAAATTTGTAACCTTCCTTGCCTTCTGATTTTGCAAGTTCTTCGGCAGCACTCACGGCATATTCCGGAATACCAGCCAGGTCGGCTTTGTCGGTCACCATCAATTCAAAGGCATTGGTGGCGTCCAGCACGTTTTCAGAAAACTTGGCCGTAATGGCGGCCTGGCGATCCTGAATTTCTGCGTAGCGGGGCTTTTTGTCAGCAGGCAGCTCGGCGCCTCCCAATTTGAAGCCACGAATCGAATTGGCCAGCACTTTCAGGCGCGCAGGCGTGAATTGTTTGGCAGCGTCGCTTTGTTCAATGGATTTGTAAATGGCGTAGAGGCGTTCGTCTTGCCCAACCATGGTCCAGAACTCGGTGGTTTTGGGCAGGCAGGCATTGTAGGCTGCGCGAAGTTCTTCGGTGTCGGCCACCGAGTGCAAGTGCCCAACCACGCCCCAGGCACGGCTTAGCTGTTCACAGGCCATATCGAGCGGCAGCAAGGTTTCTTCCCATGTGGCTTGTTCTGGCGCAGTGCTGGCCGTAATTTCCAGTTGTTCTTTGGCTGCTGCCAGCAGCGTGTCAATGGCGGGCTCCACGTGCTCGGTTTTAATGTCCGAAAAACGGGGCAGTCCGGAAAAGTCGAGTAGTGGGTTGCTCATGTTCAAGCTCATGGTTTTGGGGTCCTGCTAAAGGTTTCTTTAAATGCTACGTTCAACGGCTTCAATCGTGTTTTGCAACAGCATGGTGATGGTCATGGGGCCAACACCGCCGGGCACGGGGGTAATCCACCCAGCCACTTCTTTGGCTGAATCAAAATCAACATCACCACACAGCTTGCCATCGGGCAGGCGGTTAATGCCAACGTCGATCACCACTGCGCCGGGCTTGATCATGTCGCCAGTAATCATATTGGGGCGCCCCACCGCAACTACAAGTACATCGGCACGCTGGCAATGCGATTTCAGGTCTTTGGTTTTGCTGTTGCAAAGCGTAACCGTGGCACCTTGTTGCAGCAGCAACATGGCCTGCGGTTTGCCCACAATGTTGCTGGCACCGATCACTACCGCTTCTGCGCCGCGCAGCTCGATCCCTGTCAATTCAAGCATTTTCATCACGCCGTAGGGTGTGCAGGGGCGAAACAGGGGTTTGCCTGTCATCAGCAAACCGGCATTGCTGATGTGAAAACCATCCACGTCTTTCTCGGCGCTGATCGATTCAATCACCAAGTGTGAATCAAGGTGCTTGGGCAAGGGCAATTGCACCAAAATACCGTGAATGGTGGGGTCAGCATTCAGCTGCTCAACCAGGCCAAGCAATGCATCCTGGCTTGTGTTCTCAGGCATGCGGTGCATGACTGATTTAAAACCCGCTTTTTCACAAGCCGACACTTTGTTGCGCACATACACTTGCGAAGCCGGGTCTTCGCCCACCAGCACCACGGCCAAGCCAGGCTGGTGGCCCAGCGCGGTCAGCTCTGCAGCGCGTTTTGCAATGGTTTCACGGAGGGATGCAGCCAGTTCAGTACCGCTGATGATTTGTGCAGACATGGTGAAGTGAGTTCTTAAATTTGAAATGGTTCAATTGAACAAGACCCATGCCTCGGTTATTGGGCGGGCCTTGTTGTGTGGTGTTCAGGGCTGTGCCAGTTCCGGTGATTTGCGCAGGGCAATTTTCAGCAAATCCGCCACGGTGGTTACTTGCAGCTTGTCCATGATGTTGGCACGGTGGGCTTCCACCGTTTTAATGCTGATGTTCAGGTCATCGGCAATCTGCTTGTTCAAGCGGCCCGACACAATACGTTCCAGCACCTGCAGTTCACGGGTGGTCAGTTTGGAGTACAACTTGTTGATCTGTTCATCCAGTTTGGCGTTTTGCGCCAAATCGTGGGCCAAACGCATGTGCTGGTGAATCAATTCTTTAATCTTGGCTTCGTCAAAGGGCTTTTCCAGAAAATCAACCGCACCATTTTTCATGGTTTCAACAGCCAGGGTTACGTCGCCGTGGCCAGTGATAAACACGATTGGAATGGGGATGCCGCGTTCGTTCAGTGTTTTCTGAACTTCAAGGCCTGAAAGCTTCGGCATGCGAATGTCCAGCAGCAACACGCAGGGCTGTGGCCACTGCAGTTGTTCAAGAAACAACTCAGGGTCTTCAAAGGTGCGGACTTGGTACCCTTCTGTCTCGATCAGCCATTGAAGGGAATCGCGCACCGCTTCATCGTCGTCCACAATGAACACGGTCTCTTGAACTTCTGTGGGTCGTGGTTGTGTGTGAAGCATTGGCTTTATTCCATAACAGGTGGGTTCATGTGCGCAAGCACAGCGTCTTCGGCCACGGGCAGTGTGAACTTGAACACACTGCCTTGGCCTTGCGCGGGTTCTACCCACAATTGGCCTTGATGATACTCAATAATAGTACGACAGATGTTCAGCCCCATACCCATTCCGTCGGATTTGGTGGTGAAAAACGACTCGAACAACCTTTGACGAATATCTTCGGGTACACCGACCCCATGGTCCCGAACCTCAATCAGTGCAAACTGGGCCGATTGCCCCACCTGAATTTCAATGCGTTTTTGCTCGGGCGGCAAATGCCCCATGGCCTCCAGCCCGTTCTTGATCAGGTTCATCAACACCTGCTCAATCAGCACCGGGTCGGCCACAACCGACATCAGCGCATTGGGCAGGTTCATCTCGATCCGTGCTGACTGGTGTTTGGCCTCCAGCCGGGAAAAGCTGATTGCATCCTCAACAATTTTACCGATTGGGCAGGGTGCACGTTTGGGTTCCTGCTGTTTTACGAATTCCCGAATGCGGCGAATAACGGCACCTGCCCGTTGGGCCTGCACATTCACCTTCTCCAGCACAGGCAACAGTTCTTCGGGGCTAACTTTGCCTGCTTTAAGCCGGGTGACGCTGCCCATGTTGTAATTGGAAATGGCGGCCAGTGGCTGGTTGATTTCATGGGCCAGGGATGAAGCCAGCTCTCCCAGGGTAATGAGGCGCGATGTAAATTGCAGCTTTTCCTGTTGCTGGCGTGACATGTCTTCCGCTTCTTTGCGGGAAGAAATATCGGTGGCAACCTGCATCACCACAGTGGCCCCGTCCACCCATGAAATGGATCGACGGCGCACTTCATACCAGCGCTGCGAATTTGGGTTGAACCATTCAAACGGCTCGAACAGATTGGCCCTGTTGCGTCGGCTTTTCGACATGCGTGGCGGTGTGGCATTGGCAAACCACTCACGGTGCAGGCGGTTCACGAAAATATATTCATCGCCCCCGGCATCAGGGCCTTGCACGCACACGGCAGCGTCCAGTTCCTCGAGAATGCGCACGAAGCGGCGGTGGGCTGCGGCCAATTCATCCCGAACCCGGCGTGGCTCGGTGATGTCGGTCATGGAGGTCATCCAGCCGCTTTGCTGGCCGTCGCTGTCCACCAAAGGTGAAACGTACATGCGCGCATCAAACTGGCTGCCGTCGCGGCGGCGAACTTGCACCTCAATGCCTTTTTGCGGGGCATTGCCCGAGAGAATAAGGTCGAGATTTGTTTGCTGCTCTTCATAAGAACGGTCGGGCCAGTAGGGGAAAGGCGGCGCCATGCCCACCAGTTCCGATTCCTTGTAGCCTGTCATTTTACAAAATGCCGGGTTCACGTAAGTGATGCGCCCTTGCATGTCGATGGCTCGCATCCCGGTAATCACCGAGTCTTCCATTGCCCTGCGAAACTTGGTTTCAGCCAGCAATCGTTTTTCGGCCTGGTTGCGCAATTTTGCGTGGCGAAACAGCAAGATGAAGCTCCACACAATGACCAGGGAAAGTCCGAATACCGCCCAGGCAAGCATGTTGGAAAACAGTTCCGTGTTGGTTTTGTACAGTACAGCACGCAGTTTCAGGCCGTGACCTGGCGGGTCGAGCGGGACCTCGTGGCTTAGCTTCGCGTTGTCGATTGAGCGGCTTACATTGGATGCCACCGGGTTGCCGCCACCATCGACAATGCTGACCAGATAAAGCTGAACGAATGAATCGGGCACCGCATCGTTAAGTAGCGATGCCAGAGGTATCGTGGCGGCCACTGAACCCTGAAATTCCCCTTTGCTGATGATCGGGCTTTGTACTTCGATGAACACCTTGCCTGAAGCGCCAAGAAATGGTCGGGAAAAAACGGGCAGTCGGGTTTCCCGGGCCATGTTGAAGGCCCAGTAACTTTCGGCGTCCTCAATGGTTTGGTAAAGCGGGTGCAGCACCTCGGATGATCGCAGGTTCGGCATTGCCAAATTGGTTACGCGCCGTTCGTTGTCAATAACCAGCACGTTGCTGACTTCCTGAAACTCATTCATCAGGGCTTGCGCGGAAAACCGGAACCCGTCGATGTCGGTGCTGTTTTGTTCAAATGCCCGCGCAATCTGGTTCAAGCGTTCCTGCGACGCCAGCAAACGGGTTCGTATGGTTTGGCGGGCCAATTCCACATCCCGGATCACGCGCAGTTGGGTCTGGTTTTGGTCTTCCGAATGCAGGGTGTAGAAAAACGCACCCATGGCCAACAAAAACAGGATGATGCCCACCAAAGGGGTGGCCCACACCAAGGGGCTTGTACGGGGTTGATCACGAAAGCGCACGGTCGAAATGTTCTCGAAAACCAGAAGATGCATGAAGTGTACAAAACAAGGGACAGGCTGGGGTAAATGGATTGGAATGGATTCGGGAAAATCCTGATAAATTCCACAATGTGAAAATGTAAATCATAATTTGAAACTTTCGTAATTAGGCGTGATACTCTAATATCAACAGGAAATACAGCCAAAAGCTCGTGTTTCCGAAAAAGAACCCAGAGACCCCAAGGAGGAAGCAATGTCAGCGCAACTCGATTTCCCCGGATCGGACGATCCCGATTTCCAAGAAACCCAAGAATGGCTAGATGCCCTGGAGGCCGTGCTTGAACGCGAAGGCCCCGAGCGCGCGCATTACTTGCTAGAACAACTGATTGCCAAAGCCCGTTTAAGCGGTGCCTTTATCCCGTTTTCGGCCAACACTGAATACGTCAACACCATTCCCGTTCACCTTGAAACCCGCTGCCCCGGCAACATGGAATACGAGGAACGCCTGCGCTCGTGGATGCGCTGGAATGCCATGGCCATGGTGGTACGCGCCAACAAGAAAAGCCCGCCAGATGGCGGTGACCTGGGTGGTCATATTGCCTCGTTTGCCTCGCTAGCCACCATGCTGGGCGTGGGTTTTAACCACTTCTGGCACGCCGAAGACGAAAACCACGGCGGCGACCTGTTGTACCTTCAGGGCCACGTGTCCCCCGGTATTTATGCCCGTGCTTTTCTTGAGGGTCGCTTGACCGAAGAACAGCTGGATAATTTCCGTCAGGAAGTGGACGGCAAGGGTCTTTCCAGTTACCCGCACCCCAAGTTAATGCCAGAATTCTGGCAGTTTCCCACCGTGTCCATGGGTCTTGGCCCTTTGATGGGTATTTACCAGGCGCGCTTTTTGAAGTACCTGCACGCCCGCGGTATTTGCGACACGTCCAAGCGCAAAGTTTGGGTGTTCTGTGGCGACGGTGAAATGGACGAACCCGAATCACTGGGCGCAATCGGCATGGCTGCGCGCGAAAAGCTCGACAACCTGGTGTTCGTGGTGAACTGCAACCTGCAGCGCCTGGACGGCCCAGTGCGTGGTAACGGCAAAATTATTCAGGAACTGGAAGGTGAATTCCGCGGTTCTGGCTGGAACGTTCTCAAAGTAATTTGGGGCGGTTACTGGGATGAATTGCTGGCCCGCGACAAAGACGGCTTGATGCGCAAAGTCATGCTGGAAATGGTCGATGGCGAATACCAGAACTGCAAGGCCAACGATGGCGCGTACGTGCGCAAAAACTTCTTTGGCAAGCACCCCAAGCTGCTGGAAATGGTTGCCCGCATGACGGATGAAGACATCTGGCGCTTGAACCGTGGTGGCCACGACCCCCACAAAGTACATGCTGCCTACGACGCAGCCATGAAACATGAAGGTCAACCCACGGTAATTCTTGCGAAGACCGTGAAAGGCTTTGGCATGGGCAAAGTGGGTCAGGGCAAGAACACCACCCACCAGCAAAAGAAACTGGACATTCAGTCGATCAAGGAATTCCGCGATCGCTTCAATATTCCTGTTGCTGACGACATCATTGACGATGTGCCTTTCTTCAAGCCTTCTGATGATGCACCGGAAATCAAATACCTGCATGAACGCCGGCAGGCCTTGGGTGGTTACCTGCCCAAGCGTCGCCGCGAAGCCGATGAAAAGTTGAAAGTGCCCGGCCTGGATGCATTCGAATCGGTTCTGGAGCCGACCAAGGAAGGTCGAGAAATTTCCACCACGCAAGCCTTCGTGCGCGTGCTGACAGCACTGGTGCGTGACAAAGAACTGGGTCAGCGCATTGTGCCGATTGTGCCCGATGAAGCCCGCACCTTTGGTATGGAAGGCATGTTCCGCCAGTTGGGTATTTACTCTTCACAAGGCCAGTTGTACGAGCCAGTGGACCGCGACCAGGTGATGTACTACCGCGAAGACAAGGCTGGTCAAATTCTTGAGGAAGGCATTAACGAGGCGGGCGCGTTCAGTTCCTGGATCGCGGCGGCCACGTCATATTCCACGAACAACCGCGTGATGATTCCTTTCTATATTTACTACTCAATGTTCGGTTTCCAGCGCGTGGGCGATTTGGCCTGGGCCGCGGGCGACATGCAGGCGCGTGGTTTCCTGCTGGGTGGCACTGCGGGCCGCACCACATTGAACGGCGAAGGTTTGCAGCACGAAGATGGCCACAGCCATATTTTGTCTTCGACCATTCCGAACTGTGTCAGCTACGACCCCACCTTTGCCCACGAACTTGCAGTGATCATTCAGCACGGCTTGAAGCGCATGGTTGAAGACCAGGAAAACGTGTTCTATTACCTCACCGTGATGAACGAGAACTACGCGCAACCCGGTTTGAAGAAAGGCACCGAAGAAGGCATCCTCAAAGGCATGTATGTATGCCGCGAGACCACCATGAAGAAGGCGGGCAAAAAGCGCGTTCAGTTGCTGGGTTCAGGCACCATTCTGCGTGAATCGCTGGAAGCGGCCGAACTGCTTGAGAAAGACTGGGGCGTTGCAGCCGATGTGTGGTCAGTGACCAGTTTCACTGAACTGCGTCGCGAAGGGTTGGATGTAGAACGTGAAAACATGTTGCATCCCGAGAAGAAGTCCAAGCCAAGCTATGTTGAAAAAATGCTGACGAAAACCGAAGGCCCGATTGTGGCTTCAACTGACTACATGAAGTTGTTTGCCGACCAGATTCGCCCATTTATGCCCAAGGGCCGTGAATACAAAGTATTGGGCACCGATGGTTTTGGTCGTTCCGATTTCCGTTCCAAGTTGCGTGAGCATTTTGAGGTGAACCGTCATTTCGTAGTTGTTGCAGCACTGAAGGCCTTGGCCGATCAGGGCGACATTCCACTGAGCACCGTGGGTGAGGCAATCAAGAAATACGGCATCAACCCCAACAAGCCAAACCCGGCCTACGCATAAAAAGGACGAGCGACATGACAATCGAAATCAAAGTACCCGACATTGGCGATTTTGACGGGGTGGAAATTATTGAAGTGCTGGTCAAGGCAGGCGACACAGTGGTGGCGGACCAATCCATCATCACGGTTGAATCTGACAAAGCCAGCATGGAAATTCCCTGCCCACAAGCTGGTGTAGTGAAAGAAATGAAAGTGAAAATTGGCGACAAAGTGGCGCAAGGCACTTTGATGCTGATTCTGGAACCCGCCGAGGGCGGTGCAGCCGCGCCAGCACCTGCTGCCAAGGCTGAAGAAAAAGCGGAAGCACCCAAAGTGGAGGCACCGAAAGCCGAAGCTGCGCCCAAGGCGGCGCCTACTGCTGTCCCCGCGCCTGTTGCCAGTTCTGCGCCGGTACCTGCCGAGCAGCACAACCCAACAGCGGCATCGGTGAATGCACCACATGCAAGCCCGTCTGTGCGCAAGTTTGCGCGTGAACTGGGCGTGAATTTGGTCACTGTACAAGGCACTGGCCCGAAAGGCCGAATTACGCCTGACGACGTGCGCAACTTCGTGAAAGCAGCAGTGGCAGGCGTGGGTTCTTCTACTGCCGGTGTGGCCAAAGGCGGTAGTGGTGTTGGCCTGGATCTGTTGCCATGGCCGAAAGTCGATTTCACCAAGTTTGGGGAAATTGAAGAACAGGAACTTTCACGCATCAAGAAGTTGTCGGGCCCGAATTTGCACCGCAACTGGGTCATGATTCCGCACGTTACGCAGTTCGACGAAGCCGATATTACGGATCTGGAACAATTCCGCAAAGACACCAACGCTGCGCTGGCCAAGCAGGGCGTGAAGCTGACCATGCTGGCTTTCGTGATGAAGGCTTGTGTGGCTGTGCTTAAAAAATACCCGGCTTTCAATGCCTCGCTCAGCGAAGCAGGCGACAAGCTGATTGTGAAGAAGTACTGGAACATCGGTTTTGCCGCCGACACACCCAATGGCCTGATGGTGCCTGTCATCAAAGGTGTTGACCAAAAAGGTTTCTCGCAAATTGCCAATGAACTTGGCGAATTGTCTGCCCAGGCTCGCGACGGAAAGTTAAAAGGTGCCGACATGCAAGGCGCTACATTCACGGTGTCTTCGTTGGGAGGCGTGGGTGGAACCTATTTCACGCCAATCATCAATGCACCGGAAGTGGCGATTCTGGGCTTGTCCAAATCAGCCATGAAGCCCGTGTGGAACGGCAAGGAATTCGAACCTCGCCTGATGTTGCCCCTAAGCTTGAGCTATGACCACCGGGTCATCGATGGTGCCATGGCAGCCCGATTCACCACTGAGCTTGCCGGCGTGTTGGCCGACATGCGCAAAGTGCTGCTGTAAGGGGATGAACACATGAAACTGATCGTTCCTGATATTGGTGATTTTGACACCGTAGAAATTATTGAAGTGTTGGTGAAAGAGGGCGACAAAGTGAGCAAAGAGCAATCTTTGATCACCGTGGAATCTGACAAAGCCAGCATGGAAATTCCTGCCTCCGATGATGGCGTGGTCACCAAGCTGCTTGTGAAAGTGGGCGACAAGGTGTCCAAGGGCAGCGAGATTTGTGAAATCAGCGGTGCATCTGCAGCCGCACCAGCGGCAGCGCCTGCAGCAGACTCCAAGCCTGCTGCCCCGGCACCCGTGGTCAGCGCGCCTGCTGCATCTTCCGGCCCTGCAAGCAACTACAGTGGCCAGGTGGACCACACTTGCGACGTGCTGGTGTTGGGCGCAGGCCCCGGCGGTTATTCAGCGGCCTTCCGAAGTGCCGACCTGGGCATGAATACCATTCTGGTTGAGCGTTACAGCACCTTGGGTGGTGTGTGTTTGAACGTGGGTTGCATTCCCTCCAAGGCCCTGCTGCACACCGCACAGGTTCTGGAAGAAGCGCAGCACATGGGCGAACACGGCATCGCCTTTGCCAAACCCAAAATTGATTTGGACAAATTGCGCGCGCACAAAGCGGGCGTGGTAGGCAAGCTGACAGGTGGTTTGGCTGGCATGGCCAAGGGCCGCAAGGTAAAAACCGTGCACGGCGTTGGCAGCTTTTTAAGTGCCAACCACCTTGAAGTGGTTGCGGCCGATGGCAGCAAGCAAGTGGTTCAGTTCAGCAAAGCCATTATTGCTGCGGGTTCGCAGCCTGTTCATTTGCCTTTCATTCCCAAAGACCCTCGCATTGTCGATTCCACAGGCGCGCTGGAATTGCCATTTATTCCAAAGCGCATGTTGATCATTGGTGGCGGCATCATTGGTCTTGAAATGGCCACGGTGTATTCTGCACTGGGCGCACGCCTAGATGTAGTAGAAATGCTGGACGGTTTGATGCAGGGCGCTGACCGCGACCTGGTGAAAGTTTGGCAAAAGCGCAATACACCGCGTTTTGACAACATCATGATGAAAACCAAAACCGTGGGTGTGGAAGCCACCAAGAAAGGTATTTTGGTGACATTCGAGGGTGAGCAAGCCCCGAAAGAGCCCCAACTGTATGACATGGTGCTGGTTTCAGTGGGCCGCACGCCCAACGGCAAGAAAATCGGTGCCGAGAAAGCGGGCGTTGCAGTTACCGACCGCGGCTTCATTCCCGTGGACAAGCAAATGCGCACGAACGTGCCCAACATTTTCGCCATAGGAGATGTGGTGGGGCAACCCATGCTGGCCCACAAAGCTGTGCATGAAGCACACGTTGCCGCAGAGGCGGCTGCCGATGAAAAGGCCTATTTTGATGCACGTGTTATTCCAAGCGTGGCCTACACCCACCCCGAGGTGGCCTGGGTTGGCCTGACAGAAGACCAAGCCAAAGACCAGGGCATTAAAGTGGGCAAAGCAGTGTTCCCTTGGGCCGCTTCAGGCCGTGCCATTGCCAACAACGCCGATGATGGTTTCACAAAATTGTTGTTTGATGAAGAAACCAAGCGTGTTGTGGGCGGCGGCATTGTGGGCATGAATGCAGGTGATTTGATCGGTGAGGTGTGCCTTGCTGTTGAAATGGGCGCAGACGCTGTTGACATTGGCAAAACCATTCACCCACACCCCACCTTGTGTGAAAGTGTGGGCATGGCTGCTGAAGTATACAAAGGTGTGTGCACTGATTTGCCTGCACAGAAAAAGAAGTAAGTACGGCAAATATTGTTGTGCTGTTCAGAAAAACCAACTGTTCGCGGTTGGTTTTTTCTTTTTCAACGGGCATTACTACACAAATGACCCAATCAGAAACCAAAAACAGGGCTCTCCATGAAACAGCGCCAGCGCTCCGCATAGCAGACGTTCGTCTTATCCTACTTGAGTAAAACATCAAGTTATATCAAAGTAGGACTTGTTGTTTTAGGAGATTGATATGCTTCAAACACTACGAAAAGCCGGGGGTTCCCTAGTGATGACTATTCCCAAGGCATTTATCGACCAGAATGGCCTAGGCGAAGGCTCTCAGGTGGAACTTCACCTTCAGGGCAAGAAAATGACCGTTGAAGCACCGACTCGCCCACGTTACAAGTTGGCTGATTTAATGGCTGAAATGCCAGAAGGGTTGCCCAGAGTCGAGGGCTGGGATGAAATGCCCTCTGTTGGATTGGAGAACAACTGATGGCGTATATAACCAGCAGGGTCTTGCGATGATTTGCCCAATTTCGCAAGGAGTCGCTGCCGCTGCGCGTACCTACGGGACTGTAGTGACATTGATGGGTTCTGGCACCGACACTCAAGGCGCAGTGCACTGCCACCAATTGAAATCACTGGACTGGCGAGCGAGGAATGTACGTCTCAAAGAAGCTGTACCGAAGTACATCGTCGATGAAGCACTGGCCAGAATCGAGGCCATTTTGTTCGAATGACACCAAGGCCCAGAGGGTACTGCATTACGATGCGTACATCCTAAAAATTTGAGCTTTGGGTCATTTGCGTAATAATGCCCTTTTCAACCTCACTTGTGCCTTTAAAATACAGCTTGCTCGCCGGCTCACTCTATATCGCTCACTATCACTCAGGAATGTTGATACCTTCATGGATGCTCTCGCTTTAAAGAAAATGGTGGCCAAGGCCGCGCTTGAATATGTTCAGCCCGGTACGGTTCTTGGCGTAGGTACCGGCTCCACGGTGGACTGCTTCATTGATGCATTGGCCGAGTCGGGTATTCAACTCAGGGGGGCTGTGTCTTCCTCTGTGCGTTCCGAGAAAAAATTGCGTGAAATTGGCGTTCCCATTGTCGACATGAATGATGTTGAAAGCCTGTCTATTTATGTGGATGGTGCCGATGAAGTGGACCCGGCGAACTGCCTGATCAAGGGCGGTGGTGGTGCCAACACCCGCGAGAAAATTGTTGCGGATATTTCCGAAAAGTTTGTGTGCATTGCCGACCAATCCAAGCTGGTCCAGGTGCTTGGTGCCTTTGCCTTGCCAGTGGAAGTGTTGCCCATGGCTCGCAATGCAATTGCCCGCAAGCTGACTGCGCTGGGTGGGCAAGTGAAGTTGCGGGAAGGTTTTACAACCGACAACGGAAACATCATTCTGGACGTGGCTGGTTTGCAAATTACAGATCCCGTTGCCATGGAAAAAGAGATCAACCATTGGCCGGGAGTTGTTACCAATGGCCTTTTTGCCATTCGCAGGGCTGATGTGGTGTTAATCGCAACAGCTGAAGGCATAAAAACACTGTAATCGCCAATGCAGACGGGACGAAGACCTGAATAATTGTTCAGAACGTGGCAGAATAAACCGAAAGGTTCGGCAATTTTGACAAATTCCTGTCATCTGTCTGTGCCAAATTGATACGTTGCAACAATTATCCGGGTAAGGAAGACAAATGACTGAACACACCTCCAAACAATACGACGCAGAACTGGAGTCGTTGCGTACCCGCGTGCTCCAGATGGGCGGCTTGGTGGAGAATCAGATCGTGTCTGCCATTGAAGGCTTGGGTGCCGCAGACACGAGTATTTTCAAGGAAGTGATTCGCCGCGAGAAGGAAGTGAACGACATCGAACTCGAAATCGATGAATTGAGTAACCACATTCTGGCTCGCCGCCAACCTGCTGCCGTTGATCTGCGTTCGGTCATTGTTGCCATCAAGATGATTCGCGACCTTGAACGAATTGGCGATGAGGCCGAGAAAGTGGCACGCATGGGCATGATGATCGCCGATGCGGGCAAACATTTTGTGCCGAAGGTGGACTTGCACCGGATTGCAAGCAATGCGATTGCCATGCTTCGGAAAGTATTGGATGCCTATGCACGGGTGAATGCTGTTTCCGCCGCTGAAGTGGTGAAGGCTGATATTGAGGTTGATGACGAGTTCAAGGCAATTTTGCGTCAGCTGATCACCTTCATGATGGAAGATCCGCGCACCATTTCGCGTTCCATTGAAATTCTGTTCATCGCCAAGGCGATTGAGCGAATCGGTGATCACTCCAAGAACATGTCTGAACACGTGGTGTACATGGTCAAGGGGCGTGATGTTCGTCACCAGGGCCCCGAGGCCGTGGCGCAGGAAGCTTCCGGCAACTGATCACAAATTGCGCTGTGGGTTTTGTTGTCCCAGAAATATCCAGGCCACGGTAATTTTCGCAATGGTGCAGGCGCACAGTGCGGCGACGGTGTAAAAAAATACGCAGGCCAGCGTGTTGAGTTGTTCAAGCATGATGCCGAAGAAATACATCAGCAGCGTCAGTGTGATCCAGCGCCGAAGGTAGGTGATCAGGTGGTGTCGGTTGGCTTTGTTGTGGGCAATAGCTGCCGATCGTTGATACAACTCTTTCACACTGGCATCGCGAAACAGCCAATGAAAGAAAAAGTAACGAAACAGTACAGTGTTTTGGAAGCCGGTCATGCTGAAAACTCTGGTTGATGTTTTCAGTATGCAATGGCCGCCCCAATAAGAAAAGCCCCTGGGTTTCCAGAGGCTTTTTCTTTATCGGTTAATCGTTTCTCGCGCTTTGATCATTCGCTGGGTGGTACATAACCTGCGGCTTGTTCAGCACCATCGCCAAAAAAGTGCTTTTCCATCTGTTCCATCAGGTATTTGCGTGCGCGTGCATCGGCCAGGCTCAAGCGGTTTTCGTTCACCAGCATGGTTTGGTGTTTCAGCCAGTCCTGCCAGGCTTGCTTGGACACGTTTTCAAAAATTTTCTTGCCCAATTCACCCGGGGCAGGTGGAAAGTCCAGGCCCTCGGCTTCCTTGCCCAGTTTGATGCAGTTTACTGTACGTGCCATTTTCTACTCCTTTTGGCCCACAACTTGGGACCTAATTCTTCGCTGAATAATTGACTACCCGGGCGTATTTTACAAAATCAAAGCCCCATGCGCGTTCGCTGGTGGCGGGATTGGTGATTCGATCAGTTTCGGCAAATCGATTGCGTTCCCATTGCGGAAAATTTGCATCGCCTGTGAAATCCTGCTGAATCTCGGTCAGTATCAATTCGTCTACCAAGTCCTGATCCAGTGCCTGTTGGTACAAGTTGCTGCCACCAATCAAAAACACCTGCGTAAATCCTGACAGCCAATTTAAAGTATCCGGCAAGTTGGTGGCAGTGGCAATTTGCGTGGTGCCGCCGCTGGGCAATTCGCCCGGGTATGAAATGACGCTGCGAGGCGTGCCGTCTTTGGCGGGCGCAGGTTGCCAACCGGCATTGCTGGTCAGCACCACGTTCAAGCGCCCGGGCAGGGGGCGGTTGATGGATTCATAAGTTTTGCGGCCCATCAACACCGGGCAGCCCAGCGTGGTTTGCTTGAAAAAAGCAAGGTCTTCTGGCAGGTGCCAAGGCAGTCGGTTTTCAATGCCGATGATGCCGTTTCTGGCCACGGCAGCCACAATCGATACTTTCATGATTTATACAGCCACTGGTGCCTTGATGTGTGGGTGGCAAGTGTAGTTCAGAATTTCAAAATCGTCGAACTTGTAATCGAAAATACTGGCGGGTTTGCGTTTGATATTCAGCGTTGGCAAAGGAAAAGGTTTCCGGCTGAGCTGCTCGGCCACCTGTTCCATGTGGTTGCTGTACAGGTGGCAGTCGCCGCCGGTCCACACGAAGTCACCTACATCAAGTTCGCATTGCTGGGCTACCATGTGAGTCAGCAGCGCATAACTTGCAATGTTGAAAGGCACACCCAGAAAAATATCGGCACTGCGCTGGTAAAGCTGGCAGCTTAATTTGCCATCAGCCACATAGAACTGAAAAAGGGCGTGGCAGGGTGGCAACTTCATGTTGTTGATTTCTGCCACATTCCAGGCACTTACAATGTGGCGACGGGAATCGGGGTTGTTTTTAATTTGCTGCATCAACTGGGCGATTTGGTCAATATGGCGGCCATCCGCGGTGGGCCAGCTGCGCCATTGAACGCCGTACACAGGGCCCAGATTGCCGTTTTCATCTGCCCATTCGTCCCAGATGCTTACGCCATTTTCTTTCAAGTAGCGAATATTGCTGTCGCCCATCAGGAACCACAGCAGTTCATGAATGATCGAGCGGGTGTGCAGCTTCTTGGTGGTCACCATGGGAAAGCCATCTTGCAGGTTAAAGCGCATTTGGTAACCGAAAACCGAGCGCGTGCCGGTGCCGGTGCGGTCCATTTTGTTGGTGCCGTGGTTCAGCACGTGCTGCATCAAGTCAAGGTACTGTTGCATGGTGGTTTCGCTGCAAATTCGAATTGTCTTTTGACCAACAAGTTTACCTTGTTGTGATGCCCAATCGTCGCGTATCCCAATCATTCGCCAGAAAACCTGTGTGTCCCTTTTTGAACTTCACACTGGCTCACCAAGCTTGGCAAAACAGACGGCCAAGCCTTGGTGTCGGCTTGAAAGCCGAACGCGGCGTGTGAATTCAAACGGCCAGGTTTTCTTGAAGGCGAAGCGATTGGGACATCTCTGCCGATTGGGCAACCATCCCGAGTTGGTGAAATAAACCAGCGGTCTCCAAACTCACGCCATCCGCTTCTGTGCATTTTCATCGATGAACTGCAAGGAAGCCAGCCTGGCATACAAACCCTGCCGCGCCATCAGGTCTTTGTGGGTGCCCATCTCGACAATTTTGCCTTCGTTCATCACCACAATTCGGTCTGCCGCCATCACGGTGGCCAAGCGGTGGGCAATAATCAGTGTTGTTCTGCCGTGGCGGCTTTTTTCAATGGCCTGCTGTACAAGTTGCTCGCTTTCCGCGTCCAGGCTGGCGGTGGCTTCATCCAGCAGCAGCAAACCTGCATCGCGCAATACGGCGCGGGCAATGGATACCCTTTGGCGTTCCCCACCGCTTAAGCGAACGCCTTTTTCACCCACGGAAGTATCAAGCCCTTGGGGCATTTTTCGCACGAAGTTGCTTGCTGCAGCATCGGCCAGGGCCTTGTCAATTTCCTCAGGCGTGGCGTTGGGTTTGCTGTAACGGACATTGTCCTGAAGGGTGCCGGAAAAAATCACTGCCTCTTGGGCCACATAGGCGCAGTTTGCACGCCATTGCTCCAGGTGCAGGCTTTCCAGTGCTTTGCCTTCAATCAAAATTTGTCCTTGGTTCACGTCGTACCAGCGAAGTAGCAGGCTGAACAGGGTTGATTTACCCGCACCCGACGGGCCAACCACGGCCAGTGTTTCGCCGCGCTGTATGCTTAAATTAAAATCTTCAAGAATGAATTTTTCAGGGGCGGAAGGGTAAGCAAAATCCACATGGCTGAATTCAATCAGGAAGCCGCCTTGCTTGGGTGGGGGTTTCAGGCCGTGTTTGTGAATCGTGGTGTCCAGGTTCAGCAATTCAACCAGTCGTTCTGCGGCACCTGCCGCGCGCTGAAATTCACCCAGCACTTCGGACAAAGCGGCAAAACCGCCGCCCACGAAAGCTGCATACATCACAAACTGGGCCAGTTCGCCTGCGCTCATTTCGCCGCTGGCCACGGCCTGTGCGCCCATCCACAGCACCACCACCAAACCTGAAAATGCCAGTCCAATCGCCACGAACAACAGGGCCGACCGGTTCACAGTTCGCCTGCGCGCGGTTTGGTAGGTTTGCTCGCTGGACGTGGTGAACTTCGCCGCTTCAGCGTGTTCCTGATTAAAGGCTTGCACGGTGGTGATCTGGTTCAGAACTTCTTGCGCAATCGCGCTGCTGTCGGCCAGTTTGTCCTGGCTGGCCCGCGACAATTTGCGAACCCGACGCGCCAGAATAACCACTGGCACCATCACCACAACGACCAGCAAAAGCACCGCGCCGGAAAGCAGTGGGCTGGTTAGCAGCAGCATCACCAAACCGCCCAGTGTGGTCAGGCTGTTGCGTAGGAAAAAGGACAGGCTGCTGCCCACCAGGGTTTGAATCAGCGTGGTGTCGGCAGTCAGGCGCGAGAGAACTTCGCCCACCTTCAATGTTTCAAAAAATTCCGGGCGTTGCACCAGCAAATGGCTGTACACCCGGTTGCGCAGGTCGGCAGAAATTCGTTCGCCCAGCGTGGTCACCAAATAAAACCGCACGGCACTGGCCATGGCCAGCACAAACACCAGCACAAGCAGGTAGCCAAACGCAGTGTTCAAACCTTCCGGGTTTTCACCTGCAAGAAAACCGCTGTCGATTAACCAGCGGAACATGACCGGCATGGTCAGTGACATGGCCGAGCCCAGCAGCAATGCCGCCAACGCTGCGAAGGCCCACGCCTTGTGGGGGCTGACCAGGGAGCCCAAAGTAGAGCCAAGGGTTTGAAATTTATTGGTGTTGCTCATGAATGCTCAAAGTTGCATGGGGCGATCATACCCTGTCATCTCAAGATAGCCTTGTCCCCAAGGTGAAGCGCTTGCGCTTTTCACACGCACAGCGCCTTCCCAATACAGGGTGCCTGTGCTGGCGCGCGCGTCCAGTTCCTGGTCATCAAACAAGGGTTCAAGATCGAAAGTTTGTTCGTCAAGCACCAAGCGCTGTACTACCGGGTATTGAACGCCGGTGCGGGTTGATTTCCACTTGCGCAGCACTTGGAATTCAAGGTGTTTGAAAGTTTGCACCGTGCCGTTGGCTTGCCTCAGTGCCGCATAGGTCCACACCGCGGGTTTGGTCGCGTCTTGGTCCCGAATCTGAAAGGCCATCAACGCTTCGCCATTGTTGCCATGTAAACCAACCCAGTCCCAACCTTGCGCGTTGGGTGCCAGCACAGTGCTGGACCATTCGTGGTCCATCCAGAAACTGCCCTTGACCGGCAAATTTTTGCCGTTGATCTGAATTGTGCCGCTGCTTTTCATGTGGGGCAGGGTGATGTAGTAACTCGATTGTTCGGACTTTGGGCCTTTCTGCGAAAGCCCCTCTTGGCCTTGCATCCAGGGTGTTTGTGTTTGTTCCATGCGCAAATCCATGGCCAGTTGGGGTGTTTGAATGGTGCACTGCCATTCATTGCCCTGTGCAGTTTGCAGTTGCCAGCCCGGCATTTGAATATTCAACACCTGTTCGCGGTTTGATTTGAATTCCGCACCGCCACTGCCTGCACGGCGAATGATTTGCTCGTGTTTCAATTTGCCTGTTGCAGGCAGTGCCACGGCAGCGTGTGCAAACAGAAGCTGCTTGGGCGCAAAGGCGCTTGGGTTTTGTACATCCACATTCGGAGCGGATCGGAAAAACGTAATTTGCACACCGAAAGGCTGCTCCAGCTCAGGGCTTTCAAACCAGCCAGTGAAATACCACCATTCGGTTCGAAAGGCCGGGTGCGCACCGTGGTCGCGGGGCAGGGCGGGAAGCCTTTCCGGATTGGGTTGCGCATATACCCGTTGCAGGCCATGCCCGGCACAAAGCACACTTGACCAGTTCAGTAGCGCAAGACCCCAGCCAGCTTTTAAAAGATCCCGCCGTTTCATGCCCAGTCCTCTTTTAGCTGCTCAACCAGTTGCGTGTTCAGCTTGTTGCGCAGGGCAAGCGTTACGGTGGCGCTGCTCATTCCCACCAACACCACCATGATGAACAAATCGCGCCAGGGGGTGAACCATTCCATGGTCCAGTGAAATGACTGGGGGTTCACCACAAAAATCAGAATGGCAGCGAATCCCAGGCCTATGACCAGGCCTACCAGTGCCGCCAAGGTCGATGCAATAAAAGCTTCACGGGCAATCAGCCTGAGCATCCAGCCAGGGCTTGCCCCCATGGCGCCCAGCAAGGCAAATTCACGCTTGCGCTGCAGTGCCATGGCAGAAAAAGTGGTGCCCACACCGAACAGGCCGATGACCACCGCCGCAATTTCAAGCAGATATGTGACAGCGAAGCTGCGATCGAAAATATCCAGGCTCAGTTGGCGGATTTCACCCGGTTCAGCGAAATCAATTTTGTCGGCCAGCGCGGTGCTGGCCGCACCTTGTTGAATGCGTTGCACCAGGTCTTTCACCGCCACATTGTCTTGCGGCCACACGGCACCTTGCGTGTCTTTGAATTGCACTTTGAACTGCCGCCACAATTCAGCTTTGGGTAAAACAATCGCCCCGTGTTGGCGGGTGTAATCGCGCCACACACCCATCACCGTGGCGGGTACGCGTGTGCCTTGGTCCAGTTGCAATGCCACTTGGCTGCCGGCCTTTAAGCCATAAAGGTCGGTCATGGGTTCGCTGACCCACACCGGCAAGGTGCCTGCCTGCGGGGTGTCGATGGTGCGGCCTGTCATTGGCAGTCGCTGTTGCGCCGCTTCCATGGAAATTGGCCTTGCAATCAATTCTACCGCGGGGCGTTTGGGGTCGAGCACGATCGATTGTTGTCCCCAGAATTCCACAAGATCTACGCCGGGCAGGGCAGCAATTTTTTCCTGAAATTCGTCAGGAAATTCTGGAATGGCCGCGCTGTTCAATTTCACATACAGCGGCGCTGGCAGTACCTGGGTCAGCCAGTTGTCCAGTGAAAAGCGAAAGCTGTAAATCATCACATGCATGGCCACCACCAGCGCAAAACTGGCCACCACACCGGACAAACCCACAGCCAGCAAATTGGGCGTGCTTGCCAGGCGCGACTTGGCAAGGTCGGCCATGTTTATCAATTGCGCGGGTGGGCGAATCAAGGCCCGCACCACCAGACCGATCATTGCAATACCACCAAACAGGCCAAAAGCCACGGCCAAATAACCACCCACAGGAATGTTGCCGTAAGGGGGTATCCACAAACAGGCCACCGCCACCAGGCAAAGCAGCAGGCCCATCCAATGTGCCTTGTTGGCAAATTGCAACCCGGCTTCTTCTGTGCCTGCACGCAGGCGCTGGTGCAACGCCATTTGCCCGGTTTGAAGAGCGGGCGACAAACCACCCAGCAATGTGGCCACCAAACCAAAGCCGCCAAATAACAGTGCGTCGACGGGCGTCAGCGGCACGCCGCCTTGCGCACTTTCAAAATAACCTGCGCCCAGATCTACACCCAAATAACGCACCACTGCTGTTGCCAAAGCCCAGCCCATGGCCACCCCCAGCACGCCGCCCACCACACCGCAGCACACCGATTCAAACAACACTTGTACGCGCAGCGAACCTGCCCGCGCACCCAATGCGGCCAACAAGGCCCACTGGCGTGAGCGCTGGGCCACTGCCAGCATCTGTGTGGAAAAGGTGAGAAAGCCACCTGTAAGTAGCGCCACCATGGCCAGAATTGACAGGTTTGCACGGTACGCCTGCGACACGCTGGCCCCTCGGGTGCCTTGTTCGTCCGGTGTTTCAAGGCGGCCCAGTTCGGCGAACTTTGCGCCATATTGGGCCTTGAATGCGGCCGGGCTTACGCCTTCCTGCAATTTTAAATCGACCCTCGATATTTGCCCAAGGGTACCCAGTTTCCACTGCACGGCGGCAATGTCGGCCACCGCAATCAATTGCCCTGCACCTGCTGCAGGAACACTGCCTGCCAAGTGCCAGTGCAGGGCTTTGTTTCCAGCCAGTGTGGTCAGGGTGTTTTGCCCTGCGGGCAGTTTTTCTTTCAGGGCAGGGCTTGTAAATACATTGCTGTTGTTCAATTGCGGAATGTCGCCCTGTTGGGTTTCGTTGCCTGATCCTGTTTCAATTTGACCAATGAAGTTGGGTGTCACCGCTGCTGCGGTGAACACGTCCAGCCCCAGCCAGCGAAGGGGATTGTCAAGGCCCTGAACAGCCACTTTTATGTCGATAACCGGCGATGCCACAGCCACTTCGGGCAGGGCGCTCAGGGTGTCCAGCACGGTTTCCGGCAGCAGCGCGCTGTGTGGCAGCAGTTGTAAATCAGCTTGACCGGAAAACTGGCGCACGCCGTTGTTGAATTGTTCCAGCGCCTGTTTGTGAATTAAATGCACGGCCAAACCCAAACCCACGCCCACGGCAATGGACAGGGTTGCGATCAACCATTTCACGGGCTGGTCGCGCAGCGCGCCAGCAAACAGTTGCAGCTTCAGGGTAAGTGCAGGCGGCAAGCGCATGGCTCAGGCCTTTGTGACAGGGTTGAGTTGGGCTGGGGGTTGTTCGGTCAAATGGTGTTCTGCCAGGTTCAGCTTGTGGTTCAGGTGACTGGCTGCCTTGACCGAGTGGGTCACCATCACCAAAGCACTGCTTTGTGCCGAACAGGCTGTCAGCAACACTTGCAACACGCGTTCGGCATTGTCCTCATCCAGGTTGCCCGTGGGCTCATCGGCCAGTATCAATGGCGGGTTCAGCGCCAACGCACGTGCAATCGCCACGCGTTGCTGTTCCCCGCCCGACATTTCGCGGGGAAAGCTGGCTGCTTTGTGCGCCATGCCCACTTGGTCAAGCAATTGCAGGCAGCGGGCGGTATCGGGTTTTTCACCCGCCAGTAAAAAGGGCAATTCTATATTTTGTTGTGCGCTCAAATGCGGCATCAGGTAGTAAGCCTGAAACACAAGGCCAACGTGTCGCAAGCGTTTTGCCGCAATTTGGTTGTTGTTCAGGGTGTGAATTGCGGAGCCCGTCCAGAACACCTCTCCGGTGTCTGCCCGATCCAGCCCTGCCATCAAGTGAAGCAGGGTGGACTTACCGGAACCCGATTCACCAATCACCGCCAGCGATTGTCCGCTTTGCAGTTGCAGGCTCACATCGGTGAACAGCTTGACACCACCAAGGGTTTTTGAAACCCCCGCCAAAGCAAGGGTTGCTGGAGTTGTGCTACCAAGGGTCATCGGTGTGTTATTCAGCCATGCCGCCGACCACAGTGCTGTAGCCCGCATCCACGTAGGTAATTTCAGCGGTAATGCCACGTGCCAAATCGGACAGCATGAAAGCAGCGGTATTGCCCACATCGTCAATGGTCACATTGCGACGCAGCGGCGCAGCTTCCTCTACAGCGTGCAAAATCTTGCTGAAACCTTTGATGCCAGCCGCCGCCAGGGTTTTGATGGGGCCAGCAGAAATTCCATTCACGCGAATGCCTTTGGGGCCAAGTGATTCAGCCAAATAACGCACGGATGCTTCCAGTGACGCTTTGGCCAGGCCCATGGTGTTGTAGTTGGGCACCATGCGAACCGAGCCAAGGTAACTAAGTGTCAGCAGCGCGCCTTCGCGACCCTGCATCATGGGGTAGGCAGCTTTGGCCAGTGCCGGGAAACTGTAGGCAGAAATGTCGTGCGCAATGCGGAAAGCCTCGCGGGAAATGCCTTCCAGAAAATCGCCAGCAATTGCCTCGCGCGGAGCAAAGCCAATGGCATGTACCAAGCCATCCAGGCCATCCCAGTGTTTGGCCAGTTCAGCGAACAGGTTTTCAATTTGCGCGTCTTCAGCCACGTCCAGCGGAAACACCAGTTTGGAATCAAATTCAGCGGCCATGTCAGTGACACGGCCAATAAAACGCTCGGTTTGATAAGTAAAGGCCAGCTCAGCGCCCTGTGCGTGGCAGGCTTTGGCAATGCCGTAAGCGATTGAACGGTTAGACAGCAGGCCTGTGATGAGAATTTTTTTACCGGCTAGGAATCCCAATTTGAATTGCTCCTGAGAATGTATATAGGTTTGGATTTGGTACCTATTATAGGCAATTCAACGGGGGTGCGCCTGAACGAGCCGGGTTCAGGGTCTGTTTGAAATTGGCTTGTGTATGGCCTGCACTTGTTTGGGCACACTGGCAGAAATTCCAATCGGCGCCAGGTAGCCCTGAAACTGCTCGGCACAATTTTTCCATGTGAAGCTTCGAGCGTGCTCAAGCGGCACCTTGCGTTCAATTTTCAAGGCAGCCATTGCGGCTGTTTTCAGGTTCCAGTCCAGCACGCCTGCACCGGAATTGCCCACCACATCAAGCGGGCCGTTGACCGGAAATGCCGCCACCGGGCAACCACTGGCCATGGCTTCCAGCAACACCAGTCCAAAAGTGTCGGTCATGCTTGGAAATACAAACACATCGGCTTTCTTGTAGAGCTCTGCCAGTGCAACATGGTTCAGCATGCCGAACCAACGGGCCTCTGGATATTGTTTTTCCAGTGCCTTGCGTGCGGGGCCATCGCCTGCAATCCATTTTTCGCCCGGCAATTCCAGACTTAAAAATGCGTCAAGATTTTTTTCAACAGCGACCCTGCCTGCGTACAGAAATACCGGCTTTTCAACGCTGCAGGTATTCAGGCGGCGCAGCAGTTCTACCTGCTGGGCATCGTCCAACGGCAAGTCCCGGGGGCTGTAACTTAAATGTTTGCTGGCGGCAGATTGTTGCGGGTTAAAACGATTCACATCCACCCCGCGCTGCCATAACACGCAGTTGGATAAGCCACGGCTTTTCAATGTGTTGATTACCGACTGTGTGGGCACCATCACAGCCCTTGAAGGCCGGTGAAACCAACGCAACAGTGCAGCTGTGAAGCGAATCGGTATGCCGGACCGTGCTTTCACATATTCCGGAAACTGGGTGTGATAAGCAGTGGTGAATGGCAATTTACGCCCGTGGGCCAACAGGCGCATTGCCAACCCGATTGGTCCTTCCGTCACAACATGCACAGCCTGCGGCTTGAACCGGTTCAGTTCATTGCGCAAACGCGTGAATGGCCACATCGCAAGGCGAATTTCAGGGTAAGTGGGACAGGGTATGGTATTAAACAGACCGGGGTGAATCACCCGCACTTCATGTCCCTGCTCGGTCAATTGTGCAACAACTTGGCTAACGGTTTGAACTACGCCGTTTACTTGGGGTGTCCATGCGTCAGTGGCAATCAGAATTCTCATTTTTGGTCACTCCGCCTTGACGGTTTCAAGCGCCTTTTGCTTGCGAACCGGCAGGTCGCGGTGAGGCCAGTGCACAATGTCCAGCTTGCCGCAGGGGTGTTCAACCAGCGCGGTCAGACTTTCAACCCAGTCGCCGTCGTTGCAGTACAGAAGGCCATCCACCTCCTTGATTTCCGCTTTGTGAATGTGGCCACACACCACGCCGTCATAACCACGGTGCTTGGCTTCATGAATCAACGCGTGCTCGAATTCAAGAATGAAATTCACCGCGTTTTTAACCTGCTGTTTCAAAAACTGCGACAGCGACCAATACGGATAACCCAATTTGATCCGAATGTTGTTCAGCATCCGGTTCAGGGTCAGCGCGAAGGTATAGAGCGTGTCGCCCAGGTAGGCCAACCACTTGGCGTAGCGCACCACCTGGTCAAATTCATCGCCGTGCACCACCCACAGGCGTTTGCCGTCGGCGGTCACATGCACAGCATTTTCCATGATGGGAATGTCACCGAAAGTCATACCCGCGAACTGGCGGGCGGCCTCGTCGTGGTTGCCGGGAATGAACACAACCTGCGTGCCCTTGCGCGCCTTGCGCAATACTTTTTGAATTACATCGTTGTGGCTTTGCGGCCAGAACCAGCTTTTGCGCAGCTGCCACCCATCGATGATGTCGCCCACCAGGTACAGCGTGTCGCTTTCATTGTGTTTCAGAAAGTGAAGCAGGGCGTCAGCCTGGCAGCCTGGTGTGCCCAAGTGAATGTCGGAGATCCAGATGGTTCGGTATTTGTTGGACCCCTGTTCGTCTGTCGTGGTATCTGTTTCCGCAGGAAGCAGGCTTTTGACGGGCTCGGGGTGTCGGTCCGTTGGCGCTTTGGCAAACAGTTGTTCAGCAATTTGTCGATTGAAGTTCAACTGGTTGGAGCGCATATTTAATGTCCATGTTCTTGTCATGGAACCCATTAGACGCGCCCGATTTGACTACCTTGTGACAGTTATATGACTCTTTTTTGACATAGAAACCGCCTGCTGACCGCTTCTTATCTGGCTTCCAGGCTTTTTGGCAGCCACCATGTAAAACCATATAGCAGGGTTTTGGAAACCACTTCCATGGTTGGCAGGTTCTTGCCGCGCAATCGCAAGAGGGCAATTGGCAATTCCAGCGTGTGTGCCACCAGCAACAAAGCAGCCAGCACTAACAGGAAAGGCATAACCAAACTGATCAGCAAATAGGCCGGTACAACAATCCAGAAGCCATTCATGACCTTGCGCATTGATTCAAACGATTGAGGGCTGACTTTGATGGCCATGGCTTTTCCTTGGGTATGTACGTTGGGCTGGCAAAATTTGAATATGACAATAAGCGTTGTCAGAAGTAATGTCAAGCATGTTCGGGCTTGCCCCCGCGGCTGCGCTGGTGTATATTTCGCACTCTTATTTTAGGACCGTAGCTCAGCTGGTTAGAGCGCTGCCTTGACATGGCAGAGGTCGCTGGTTCGATTCCAGTCGGTCCTACCAATCCCCTCCTGCAAAAACTAATTCATCAAGAAAGTTCGTTCCGTTGCACAATGGCTGGATCGCGCACGCATTTGCAACGTGAAACATTCAGGAGTGATGGCCATGGGTCATGAACAGAAAAGCAACAAAATGGACAAAAAGAAGGCGTTGAGTAGCCCCAAAGAGAAAAAAGCAGCCAAGAAAGTCAAGAAAGACATCAAAGAAGGTATTCACAAGCCCAAATTGGCTTGATCTGCGCAGCTTTTATTGACAATCAACAGCCTTTGAATGAACAGGCATCATTGAAAAGGCTAAAATAGAAGGTTGCGAAAAAGTTTATCCAAGCTCAATTAATCGTAAGGGAAGTACATATGCCAGTAATCCGCCTGCCTGACGGATCCGAACGCGCTTTCGATCACCCCGTGACCGTGGCCCAAGTAGCCGCCAGCATTGGCCCCGGCTTGGCCAAAGCCGCCTTGGCTGGCACGGTAAATGGCGCGCTGGTTGATACTTCCTACACCATTGATGCTGATTCCTCCCTTGCCATCGTTACTGAAAAAGACGAAGCCGGGCTGGACATGATTCGCCATTCCACCGCCCACCTGTTGGCCTACGCCGTGAAGGAATTGTTTCCCACTGCGCAGGTTACTATCGGCCCGGTGATTGAAGACGGTTTTTTCTACGACTTTTCCTACGAGCGCCCCTTCACCCCTGAAGACCTGGAAGTAATCGAGAAGAAAATGACCGAGCTGGCCAAGCTCGACGAAGTTGTAAGCCGTGAAGAATGGGTGCGCGACGATGCCGTGCAGTTTTTCAAAGACCAGGGCGAACACTACAAAGCCGAGATTATTGCCAGCATTCCAAGCAATGAAAAAATTTCCCTGTACCGCGAAGGCAAGTTCATCGACCTGTGTCGTGGCCCCCACGTGCCCAACACTGGCAAGCTGAAACACTTCAAGCTGATGAAAGTGGCTGGTGCGTACTGGCGCGGCAATTCGAACAATGAAATGTTGCAGCGTATTTACGGCACAGCCTGGACCAGAAAAGAAGACTTGGCCGCCTACCTGCACCGCCTTGAAGAAGCGGAAAAGCGCGACCACCGCAAACTGGGCAAGCAGCTTGATTTGTTCCACATGCAAGACGAAGCCCCGGGCCTGGTGTTTTGGCACCCCAAGGGCTGGGCGTTGTGGCAGCAGGTTGAGCAGTACATGCGCAAAGTGTATTTGGACGGTGATTATCAGGAAATTCGTTGCCCCCAAATTCTGGATCGCAAACTGTGGGAAAAGTCGGGCCATTGGGACAATTACAAAGAACACATGTTCACGACCGAATCGGAAAAGCGCGACTACGCCTTAAAGCCGATGAACTGCCCCGGCCACATCGAGGTATTCAAGTCAGACCTGCGTTCATACCGCGACTTGCCGATGCGCTATGGTGAATTCGGTGCGTGCCATCGAAATGAAACCTCGGGTGCCTTGCATGGCATCATGCGTGTGCGTGGTTTCACTCAAGACGATGGTCACATTTTCTGCACAGAAGACCAGGTTCGCGAAGAAGTGACCAAATTCAACCAGGTGGCCATGCAGGTGTATGCTGATTTCGGTTTCAGTGAAATCAATGTGAAGCTGGCTTTGCGCCCCGAAGCCCGTCTGGGCACCGATGAAACCTGGGACAAAGCCGAAGATTCCCTGCGCGCAGCCTTGAAGGCCTGTGGCGTAGAATGGACCGAATTGCCAGGTGAGGGCGCTTTTTATGGCCCCAAAATTGAATACCACATGAAAGACTCGATTGGCCGTTCCTGGCAGTGTGGCACCATTCAGGTTGACTTCCAGTTGCCCGGCCGCCTGGGTGCTGAATATGTGGCCGAAGACAACAGCCGCCGCGTGCCCGTGATGCTTCATCGGGCCATTGTGGGCTCCATGGAGCGTTTCATTGGCATCCTGATTGAAAACCATGCTGGTGCCATGCCCCTGTGGCTATCGCCCGTGCAAGTGGTGGTCGCCACCATCACCGAGGCCCACAATGACTATGCCCACAATGTGGTGCAAATGTTGAAAAAACAAGGCATTAGGGTTGAGTCGGATTTGCGTAATGAAAAGATCAATCGTAAAATCCGTGAGCACACCATGCAGAAAATCCCGTATATCGCCGTAATCGGTGACGCGGAACGTGATGCAAACCAAGTTGCAGTGCGCTTGCGCGGCAACGAAAACCTGGGCTCACTGCCTGTTGATGAATTTGTTCAGCGTTTGCTGGGTGAAATCAACAGCAGGGCCTGATTTATTTAACTTGAAGAAAGAGGCTAAACATCGTAGCAGAAAAGAAAAATCGCACGAATGAGGAAATTCGAATCCCTGAAGTGCGCCTCATTGGAATTGAGGGTGAGCAGTTAGGCATCGTTAAAACACCAGACGCGCTGCGTATGGCTGAAGAAGGCGGTGTGGATTTGGTGGAAATTGCACCGCAGGCTGTGCCCCCGGTGGCCAAGCTGATGGATTACGGCAAGTTCCGTTACCAAGAGCAAAAGAAAGCAGCGGAAGCCAAGTCCAAGCAAAAGCAAGTGCAAATCAAGGAAATCAAGTTCCGCCCGGGAACTGACGACGGCGATTACAACGTGAAGTTGAAAAACTTGACGCGTTTCCTCGAAGACGGCGACAAGTGCAAAGTAACCTTGCGCTTCCGTGGACGTGAAATGGCTCACCAAGACATTGGTGCCCGCCTTTTGGAGCGTGTTCGTACCGACCTGGATGAAATTGGTGTGGTTGAACAAATGCCCAAAATGGAAGGCCGTCAGATGGTCATGATGATTGCACCTCGCAAGAAAGTGTAACTTTCCGAAAAGATTGCAAGTATTGGCAAACCCGCGCTATAATCGCGGGCTTGCTGCATTGTGCGTCATTGCACATTGCAACAGATTGCCCACCAGGTCAGAAAAGTGCTTCGTCGAAGCCACCTGCAAGCAGGTTTGGTTAAATAACCAAACAGTAATAGGAGCACCAAGATGCCCAAAATGAAGACCAAAAAGAGCGCCGCAAAGCGTTTCTTGGTCCGTTCAAGCGGATCGATCAAGCGTGGTCACGCCTTTAAGCGCCACATCCTCACCAAGAAAACGACCAAAAGCAAGCGTCAATTGCGCGGCATGGAAACGATTCACAAATCAGACATCGGTCGCGTGCGCGACATGATGCCTTACGCATAAAGGGGGGAGTGTCAAATGCCTAGAGTAAAACGTGGTGTAACGGCTCGCGCCCGTCACAAAAAAGTAATCGCCCAAGCCAAAGGCTTCCGCGGTCGTCGTAACAATGTATTCCGCGTTGCCAAGCAAGCGGTGATGCGTGCTGGTCAGTACGCATACCGTGACCGTCGCAACAAGAAGCGCGTATTCCGCGCCCTGTGGATCACCCGTATCAACGCCGCAGTGCGTGAACACGGCATGACTTACAGCGTATTCATCAATGGCTTGAAAAAAGCTGCGATTGGTCTGGACCGCAAGGTGTTGGCTGATCTGGCTGTGACCGACAAAGCAGCCTTCGCTGCCATCGTGGGTCAAGTGCGTGCAGCACAAGCCTGAATGGTCAAATAAGCAGTCAAAAATTTGTCACTTAAGTTTTTCACTTAAGTTGGCGAAAAGACTAAACAAAACGGAGCTCTCGGGCTCCGTTTTTGTTTTCAGGCGGTACAATTCAGGGCTCTACTCAAAGCCGTTCCAATCTCAAAAAGAATCGACTCAATATCCATGGATGCTTCGCTTTTAGCCATTCTTACCGAGGCCGAACAGGCCATGTCCTCGGCAACCGATCCAGCCAGCCTTGAAAACATCAAGGCCCAGTTTTTGGGCAAACAAGGCAAAGTTACCGAGTTGCTTAAAGGCATGGCAGCGCTGTCGCCCGAAGAAAAGAAAACCCGTGGCGCTGAAATCAACCAGTTAAAGCAACAGGTTGAAGCCGTGTTGAATGCCAAGCGCCAGGCGTTGGCCGATGCCGCCATGCAAGCCAAATTGCAGGCCCAGGCAATCGATGTAAGCAAACCTGGCCGCATGCGTGGCACGGGCGGTTTGCACCCGGCCATGCGCACGCTTGAACGCATTGAGGAAATTTTTACCACCATCGGCTTCGATTTGGCCGACGGCCCTGAAATTGAAACCGACTTTCACAACTTCACCGCATTGAACACGCCGGAAAACCACCCCGCACGTTCCATGCACGACACCTTTTACGTAGAAGGCACAGGCGGCAACTTGCTGCGTACACACACCTCGCCCATGCAGGTGCGCTACATGCAAACCAACAAACCGCCCATTCGCATTATTGCGCCGGGCCGCGTGTACCGGGTGGATAGCGATGCAACCCATTCGCCGATGTTTCACCAGGTTGAAGGGTTGTGGATTGACGAAGGTGTCAGCTTCGCCGATTTGAAAGCAGTGTTCATGGACTTCCTGAAAACCTTTTTTGAAACCGACGACATCACCATTCGTTTTCGCCCCTCGTTTTTCCCGTTCACTGAACCGTCTGCGGAAATTGACATGGCATTCACCAGCGGCCCCAACAAGGGCAAGTGGCTGGAAATTGCCGGTTGCGGCCAGGTGCATCCCAATGTGTTGCGCCATGTGGGCATCGACCCCGAAACCTACACCGGTTTTGCCTTTGGCGTGGGGCCTGATCGTTTAACCATGCTGCGTTATGGCATCAACGACCTGCGCCTGTTCTACGAAAACGACATTCGTTTTCTGCAGCAGTTCAACTAAGCTCAATTAAGTCTAACCAAGCCAGTATTGGATATTTAAAGATGCAATTCACAGAATCCTGGTTGAAGTCTCTAGTCAACACACCTTTGAACACGCAAGAACTGGGCGACAAGCTCACCATGGCGGGTCTTGAGGTAGAAGAACTTGAACCCCTTGCCCCGGAATTTTCTGGCGTGGTGGTGGGTTTGGTTGTTAAAAAAGACAAACACCCCGATGCCGACCGCCTAAGCGTGTGCCAAGTGCAGGTGGCTGAAGGCGATGTGCGCCAAATTGTGTGCGGCGCCCCGAATGTGGCTGAAGGCCTGAAAGTGCCTTGCGCATTGCCCGGTGCCGAACTGCCCGGTGGCTTCAAGATCAAGCCCACCAAAATGCGCGGCGTTGAAAGCGGCGGCATGCTGTGTTCTGGCAAAGAACTGGGTGTGCCCAGCGATGTCGACGGCCTGCTCATTTTGAACAATGAGTTCCCCGTGGGCGGCAATGTACGTGAACTTCTCGGCCTGAACGAGATGAAGTTCACCCTGAAAATGACGCCCAACCGTGCAGACTGTTTAAGCGTGTGGGGCGTGGCCCGTGAAGTGGCTGCACTCACGGGTGCTGCGTTGAATGCACCTTCATTTGCACCAGTTGCAGCCAGTATTAACGACACCCTGAAAGTAACCGTTGAAAACACCGACCTGTGCGGCCGTTTTGCCGGGCGCGTTATTCGCGGTGTAAACAACCATGCAAGAACCCCGCAGTGGATGGTTGATAGCCTGGAAGGCGCGGGCCAGCGCAGCCTGAATGCGCTGGTGGATATTTCCAACTACGTGATGCTTGAACTGGGCCGCCCCAGCCATGTGTTCGACCTGGACAAAGTGCAGGGCGACCTGACCGTGCGTTGGGCGCGCGAAGGCGAAAAGCTGAAGCTGCTGAACGACATGGAAGTAAACCTGAAGCCGCACATGGGCGTGATTTGCGACGCCAATGGGCCAGAGGCTTTGGCCGGCATTATGGGCGGCGACCACACGGCAGTGAATGAAGGCACCACCCGTATTTTCGTGGAAGCCGCATTTTGGCACCCCGACGCCATTGTGGGTCGTGCGCGCGAATTCAATTTTTCATCTGATGCCTCGCACCGGTTCGAGCGTGGCGTGGATTTCCAAACCATCCCAGAACACATCGAACGCATTACCGCGCTGATTCTTGAAATTTGCGGTGGCCAGGCTGGCCCTGTGGTTGATCAGGTGTTGAACCTGCCCGCGCGCAAGCCCGTTACCTTGCGCCATGCGCGTGCAGAGATGGTGATTGGCATGCCTTTCACCGTTGAACAGGTGAAGGACGTGTTCACCAAGCTGGGTTTCCAGTTCAGCGCTGAAGGACAGGGCACAGATGGGCAAACTGCAAATACCCGCTACGTGGTGAACCCACCCAGCTACCGCTTCGACATTCAAATTGAAGAAGACCTGATTGAAGAAGTAATTCGCGTGGTGGGCTACGACAGCCTGCCGCTGCGGGCCCCCATGGGCAAACTGAAAATGTTGCCTGCTGCTGAAGGCAAAATTGGCCGCCATGCCATTCGCCACCAAGTGGCTGGTTTGGGCTATCAGGAAGTGGTTAGCTACAGCTTCACACCCGAACAGTGGGAAGCCGATTTCAACAAGAACACAAACCCTGTGCGCTTGTTGAACCCCATTGCCAGCCACCTAAGCGTGATGCGCTCCACATTGATTGGCAGCTTGACCGGTGTGTTGAAACACAACCTGGGCCACCGTGTAGACCGCTTACGCGTGTTTGAAGTGGCCCGTGTGTTCGAGCGCAACGACAAAGTGCAAGACGGCGCACAAACCGTGGCTGGCTTTGAGCAAACATGGAAGGTGGGCGGTTTGGCCTATGGCCTTGCCGACCAACTGCAGTGGGCAGCCAACAACAACCGCGCACTCGACTTTTTCGATGTAAAAGGCGATGTTGAACAACTGCTGCATGGCCGAAAAGTGGATTTCGAGGCGTTCGACCCCGCAAATCCGCACCCGGCACTGCACCCAGGCCGCAGTGCCCGCGTGCTGGTGAACCGGCAGCCCATTGGTTTTATTGGCGAACTGCATCCCAAGCTGGCGCAAGAATACGATTTGCCCCAGGCACCCATTGTGTTTGAATTGCTGTTGGATGGGCTGAACACCCGAAAATTGCCTGCTTTCAAGGAAGTATCCAAACAGCCTGTGGTTGTTCGTGACCTGGCATTTGTTGTAGACCAGAATATTGCTGCTGCGCAACTTAAAAAAGCGTTCACGGAAGTGAAAGATGACAACCTTGGCTGGCTGAAATCGGTTATCCTTTTCGATGAATTCGTACCGAAAGAAGAAGGTAAGGGTCTGAATCTAAATGAGAAAAGTTTGGCATTCAGGTTAACCCTCCAGGCAAGCGACCGCAGCTTGACTGATGCAGACATTGAGCCATTGTTAAAGAAAATGATTGAGCAGGCAGGCCAGCGTTGTGCGGCTCGCTTGCGATAAATATTGATAAATAGGTAGAACTCACTGTGGATCAATTTGTGTTGAACGACGACCGAACCAATGAAATGACCGCCCGCTCGGACCGGATGGACCTGATTGAAGACGGTCTGGCCTCGGGTTCCCTGACCAAGGCTGAATTGGCTGAAATGCTGTTTGACAGCCTTGGCCTGAATAAACGAGAAGCGAAAGACTTCGTGGATGCATTTTTCGATGAAATTCGCACCACGCTGGAAGGTGGCGATTCAGTGAAGTTGTCGGGTTTTGGCAATTTTCAGCTTCGCGACAAGCCTCAGCGGCCCGGCAGAAATCCAAAAACCGGTGAAGAGATTCCCATTGCAGCGCGTAGAGTGGTAACCTTTCATCCCAGCCAGAAACTTAAAGCTTTGGTTGAATAGTTTTCACTAAATTATTTAAGTAAAAGCCAATTACTCAATGCAAAAAACCGTAAACACAGACGGAACGCCGCCCACAGCCAGCTTGCCACCCATTCCGGCCAAGCGATATTTCACCATTGGTGAAGTATCAGAACTGTGTGGCGTTAAAACCCACGTGCTTCGCTATTGGGAGCAAGAGTTCACGCAATTGAAGTCGATTACCCGCCGAGGCAATCGTCGTTACTACCAGCACCACGAAGTGTTGTTCATTCGCAGAATTCGTGAATTGCTGTATGAACACGGTTTCACCATCAATGGTGCACGCAATCGTTTGGATCAGGAAAAGAACGGCCCGGCTGGCGACACGCCGCTGCCAATTTTGATTGATCGCGAAGTTTTGAAAGAACAATTGCTAAATTTGCGTGAGACCCTGAAAGCGTAAGCGTTTCATGTATAATCCGCTTTCTCGGAATGTGGCGCAGCCTGGTAGCGCACTTGCATGGGGTGCAAGGGGTCGGAGGTTCGAATCCTCTCATTCCGACCAAATTAAACAAGGGCTTGGCGCTAAACCGCTAGGCCCTTGTTGCTTTGAAGTTAGCCGAACGGCTAATATTCCGTGAAAAATCACTTTTTTGACATCACCAAATTCACCACGCAAGCTGCGTCCGTTGGCAGAGCTTATTGGTGATCTTGCGGACGCTTATTCAGGCGCCAGGCATCGTATAAGTCCATGCTCGCCTGATTGACGAGATGTATGTTTTCACAACGACATCTTGGCTTTACATCACCTGCACAATCATCCACACCAAAAACGCGAGAATACCCACACCCGCCAGGCCAGTCACAATGCCCGCGATGATCACAAAACCGTCTCGCGCCATTAACCCAAGCCCAATCAAAATTAGGGCAACGGCGGGGGTGCCATTGCCACCGGGTATTGGCAGAAAAATAATGAAACCCATCAAGGCGATGAATGGCACCAGCCAGCCACGGTGCGTGGGGCTGCTTAATGATTCAAGACGGGGAGCGCAAATGTGGTCGGCCCTGGTGTATATCCACCCCAGAATTTTGATCATCCGGGTGGCGGATGCTTTGGATAGCTGAACGCGGCAGACGGATTCGGGAAGGCCATGCCCGCTGTTGTTGATCCACATCATGTGTGCAACAGACCAAATGCCCAGCGAAAACAACAGGCCGGAAAAGGGTATGGGCAGCAGGGTAAGCACCGCCAGAAAAAGCAGCAATGCGCCATGGGCTGATTCACCATGCATGTCCGCGAGAAAGCGGACAGACACACGGTTATCGTGGGGGTGCTCGACGGCGGTTTTCAGGCGGCCCAGCAAGTCATTCATTGCCAAGTCTCATCGAGGCGGGGCCCTGCTAAACGTGAACGGTATGGTCAGCGGGCAGTATACCCTTCTTGCGGGTTTGGCTTGCTTCGCCCAACCAGGTAAACCCCGGCCAACACAAAACCTGCGCCAATCAACTGAAACACGGAAATGGGTTCTGCCAGCAGCGCCCACGCAAACACAATACTCAGTACTGGGCCAAGCGTACCGATCAATGCGGTACGGGCCGAACCAATGATGCGAATGGCGGCTGTTTGCCACACCACTGGCAACACGGTGGAAAACACCCCCATGGCCGCACAATACACATACACGGGGACAGGTTGCACCAGGCTGCTGATGGGCTGTGTGGCAATGAAGTGCAATTGGGTGGCACCCGTGGATACCAAGGTGGCCAGCACGGCGAAGCGCAGTGAACCGATTTTGCGCACCATACCTTCTGTGCCTGCGCTGTAAAGGGCATATGACAAAGCTGAGCCAAATACCAAAGCGGCACCCAACAACAAAGCCGATGTGTTTTCAGTGAAGGACAAGTCGTGCCAGAAGGCGATACCAATTCCGATGTACGACAACACAACTGCCGCCACTTGGGATTTTCGCAGGGCATGGCCCATGAACAGCACGCCAATCATCAGGGTGAGGGTGGGATAGGTGAAAAGGATCAAACGTTCCAGGCCTGCAGAAATGTATTGCAGGCCCATGAAGTCGAGAATGCTGGCGCCGTAGTAGCCCAGAAGCCCGAGCAACAGCAGCATGCCCCAGTCGGAACGGCTTAAGGGTGGGCCGCTTTTTAACACCTTGCGCCCGATCCACAAAAACAGCGGCAAGGCGAACAGCATGCGCAATGAAAGCGCTGTGATCGGGTCAATGGCTGACGCACTGTAGGCCAGTTTCACGAAGATGGCTTTCATGGAGAAACCGGTTGCGGCCAGCACGGCCAGCAACACGCCCATTCGTTCAAGGGGCATTCGGTTGAAGTACAGGGTGGCCGCGGCAATCATCATGAGCTCGAGAATTCTTGTATATCGAATGATGAACCCGCTAGAATTCAATGAAAATTGATATTTTAGCAACTAAGCGTTCGAAAATGACGAATCCTTCTCGTTACGATCTTGATGATCTGCGTGTATTTCTTGCAATTGCAGAGGCACGGAACCTGACCCATGGGGCGCAGCAGGTTAATTTGGCGCCTTCGTCGGCCAGCCACCGCTTGCGTGGGCTGGAAGAGGCCATGGGCACGCCCCTGTTCACGCGCCAGGCGCGTGGTGTTACCTTGACCGCAGCCGGTGAAACCCTGATGCGCCACGCTCGCCGCGTGTTTGCCCAGCTGGAGCAAATGCACGCAGATCTTTCACCCTTGGCGCGGGGGGTGCGCGGGCATGTTCGCCTGTGGGCCAACACCCATGCCACACACACGTATTTGCCCGCTGATTTGTCCGCGTTCCTGAAAGACTTTCCGCAGGTCAGCATGTCGCTGGAAGAGCACCCGAGCCTGGACATCGTGATGGCGGTTGTTCGTGGCGAAATTGACATGGGCGTGGTCGCCGACGAGGTGGAAGGTGCTGATGTTGAATTGATTCCATACCGGTTTGACCACCTGGTGTTGATTGCACCGCTGAATCACCCCCGCGCACGGCGAAAACGAATCAAGTTCAGTGAGGTGTTGAATGATCCGTTCGTGATGTTGCATGCAGGGTCTTCCATTCACACCTTTACGGTGAATACTGCTGCTGCGCTGGGCAAGCATCTGGATGTTCGAATTCAGGTGCGAAGTTTTGAGGCGGTGTGCAGAATGGTGTCAGCGGGTGTGGGCGTTGGTTTGGTACCCCGAAGTGCATTGATTGATCATCAGGGCAAGTTGCGTGCTGATTTGTCGGTGATTGAACTGGATGAGCCATGGGCACAACGCGATTTGAAAGTGTGTGTTCGAAACACCGAGGCGTTGAATTCGTTTGCAAAGCATTTGCTGCTGCATTTGGCTGCGAATTGCAGTGAGATAAAAAAATGAAACTGAATGTGTTGTCTGCCAGTGTGTTGGGTGTGACCATGTGGGCAGCATTGATGCTGCTTCTGACGTACCCGCACGACTGGATTACCCTGGCCAATGCACCGGTGCTGCTTATTCTGGTGTCGTCGATTTATTCCCTGTTGTTGCCTTTGGCTTTGTCGCTGGCGCTCAGTGCCTTGGCTGTGCTGATGTTCAATTATCAAATGGTGCCGCCGGTTCACACCTTCCATGTGGACTTGCATGAACACGGTATTCTTCTGATCACGATGATGGGCGTGTCGTGGCTGGTCACCTACCTGTTGCGCCGCCAGAAGCAGATTGCCGCACGTGAACATGAACAGGCGCAACGCACTTTGCAACTGATGCAGTGGAGTGAGCAGCTTCGTGAGGTGGAAGATCCGCAAACTTTGCTGCCACAGCTTGTGCAGTTGGTGCGCACACTTGCCGAGAATTGCCGCAGTGTTGTGTTGGGTTTTCAGGAGCCGGAATTGCCAGCCGGCACCACGCTGAACAAGCTACAGCTTGAAGGTTTTCAGGCTTGCCTGAAAGAGAACAAGGCCTTGGGCAAAAGCACCGGGCGCTATGAAAACCTGGATGACCTCTATCTGCCAATGCGCGGAAAATCAAAGGCCTACGGTGTGTGCTTATGTTTGGGTGACAGTGCCGATTTTGATGGCCAACCGTGGGTTAGGGACGTACAGGCTTTGCTGGATCAAATGGGTTTGGCCTGTGAGCGACGGGAAAATTTGTTGCGCGCACAAAGTGCCCGTGAACTGGCACAAAACCAAAAAACACGCAGTTTGTTTTTAACCTCGATTGCGCACGACCAGCGCACACCGTTGGCCAGTATCATGACTTCGGCCTCGGCCATTCTTGAACAGGCTGAGCAGTTGTCCAAGGAAGAAATCCGACATTACGCCGAGTTGATTCATGAAGAATCGGAGCAAGTGGCACGCCTTACCGACAACACGCTAACCTTGGCGCGCTTAAGTGGTGATCAAGTGCAAGTGCCCATGCAACTGGAGTCGGTCGAAGACATGGTGGCTGCCGTGTTTCAACGGCTAAGGCAACGCAGGCAACCCCATTTGCCCACTGTGAAAGTTCAGGCGGGGTTGCCACTTTTGAATTGCAATATGGTGTTGGTGGAGCAGGTGCTGGACAATCTGATTGACAATGCCATCAAACACTCGGGTGCGCCTCATACGGTTGAATTGAATGTAACCAGGTTGGATGGCGAGGTGTTGTTTCAGGTGACCGATCGCGGCAAGGGCATGAATGCAGCGCAAATTGCGCAGGGTGATCGTTCACGGGGTTTGGGAATTGGTTTGCAGCTTTGCCGTGCGGTGGCGCAAATTCATGCTGGGCGGCTTGTTTTTTCATCGCAGGCCAGGTCAGGTTTACTGGCCAGTTTTGCCTTGCCTGTTCCCGTTGATCAGGAGTAAGCCGATTTATGGCCATTCGAATTTTGTTGATTGAAGACGACCGGGAGTTGGGCAAGGCGCTTCGCAACACGCTGATCACCGAAGGATATTCGGTATCAACCGCTGCCAGTTTGTCAGAAGCACAAGCCCTGTTGGCCAATCAATCGGCCGGGCAGGTTTTTGATTTGTTTTTACTCGACCTGGGTTTGCCCGATGGCGATGGCAAAAGCTTTCTGGAACTTGCCCGCAAAGAGGGCAGCACGCCTGTCATTGTCATTTCTGCGCGACCGCACGAGGACAGCAAAATTGAGCTGCTGGATGCAGGGGCAGATGATTATCTGGTGAAGCCCTTCAGCGTGGCTGAGTTGCTGGCACGTATTCGTGTTGCACTTCGCCACCGGGGCAATCTGGCCCAGCCTGCTACGCTGCTTTACCAGCGCGATGGTTTGCACATGGATTTGGTGAAACGGGAAATTACGCTGCATGGCTACGATGTGAAGTTGACACCAACCGAGTACGAATTACTCGCCCGCTTGGTTCGAAGTGCCGGGCAGGCGGTTACGCACCGCCGGTTGTTGGCCGATGTGTGGGGGCCAGACTACCTGGAGCACACGCATTACACGCGTTTGTATGTGGGGCAGCTGCGCGCAAAAATTGAAAGAAATCCTGCCGACCCGCATTTCATTTTGACTGAAACCGGTGTGGGGTATCGCATGCTGTCTGGCGACTAGGCCGATTCAGATATCCTTATAACTTCCTTACATGTTGCGGCGCATCATGCGGTCTGTGTTCAATCTGCAGGCGTGCTACAACAATGAACAAACCCGATGCGAAAGACAACAGCACCAAGGCCGGCCTTGCTGCGCTTACCTTGGGTGCGATTGGTGTGGTGTACGGAGACATTGGTACTAGTCCGTTGTACACGGTGAAAGAAGTGTTTGGCGAGAATGCGGGAGTGCCATTAAATCCAGAAAATTTGACCGGTGCCATTTCGGTTATTTTTTGGGCCTTGATGCTGGTGGTCACCTTGAAGTACGTGATCCTGATTTTGAAGGCAGACAACAATGGCGAGGGCGGCGGTCTGGCGCTGACCGCCCTGGCATCCGAAGCGGTTCGCAAACACCCGAAACTGAAAACGGTTTTGTTGTTGCTTGGCGTGTTTGGTGCCACGCTGTTTTACGGCGACAGTGTAATTACCCCCGCCATTTCAGTGTTGGGTGCCATGGAAGGGCTTACGCTGATTACACCAACCTTAACGCCGTACATCATTCCGCTAAGCGTATTGATTTTAATGGGCCTGTTTGCTGTGCAGCGTTACGGCACTTCGGTGGTGGGCAAGTTTTTTGGGCCTGTCATCGTGTTGTGGTTTGTTACTTTGGGCGCTGTGGGTGTGGTCAATATTGTGGAGGCACCTGAAATTTTGTATGCCTTGAACCCAATTCATGGCATTCAATTTGTATTGGAACGTGGCTGGGAGCTGTTTGCTGCACTAGGCGCCATTGTGTTGGCATTGACCGGCGCAGAGGCGCTCTACGCCGACATGGGTCACTTTGGTAAAAAGCCGATTCGCTTGGCCTGGACCTTTCTTGTGTTTCCGTGTTTGGCCCTGAATTATTTGGGGCAGGGCGCACTGTTGATTGCCGATCCCGGTGCCATTGAAAATCCGTTTTATCGATCTTTTCCGGATGCGTGGGTAATCCCCGTGTTGTGCCTGGCTACCATGGCGGCCATTATTGCCTCGCAGGCGGTCATTTCCGGTGCATATTCCATGAGCAAACAAGCCATCCAATTGGGGTTTTTGCCGCGCATGAAGATTCACTACACCTCCGCCAAAGAATCTGGACAAATTTACATGCCTGGCGTGAACTGGTTGCTGCTGGCAGGCGTTTTGCTGGCTGTGTTGATGTTCAAAACATCGTCCAACCTGGCGGGTGCCTATGGTATTGCGGTCACCTTGACCATGTTGATCACCACCACGCTGACGTATTTTGTGATTCGCCACAGCTGGGGTTTGCCAGCCTGGTTGTCTGTTGGGGCCACCATCTTTTTTATTCTGATTGATGTGTTGCTGGTGGTGAGTTGTGCATTCAAATTGATGGACGGTGGCTGGTTCCCGATCTTGTTGGGTTTTGGCCTGTTTGTCATCATGTCGACCTGGTGGCGTGGCCGCAAGTTATTGATGAAAAGCATTCAGAAAGAAGGCATTGATTTGAACGAATTTTTGCCCACGCTGAATGTGGATCAAATTAACAGGGCTTACCGCACAGCAGTGTACCCGGTGGCTGATCCAGACAAAGTGCCCATGGCTTTGCTGCACAACTTGAAGCACAACCAGGTGTTGCATGCATCGAACGTTATTTTGACGGTGGTGTTTGAAAGTGTGCCTTGGGTTGGAAATTTGAACCGGGTTGAAGTGAAGTCTCTAAGCCGGGGTTTTTGGCAAGTGACGGTGCGTTATGGATTTATGAATACACCCGATATTCCCAAGGCACTCGAATTGACTGATGAAGTGGGTTTGAAAATTTCTCTGTTTGAAACCACCTACTTTTTAAGCCGCGAAACGGTGGTGCCTACTCCGGGTTCGGGCATGGCCAAGTGGCGTGAAAAATTGTTTGCCACAATGAGCAGAAATGCTGGCGGGGTCGTAGATTTTTTCAGGTTGCCTTCGAATGCCGTGGTGGAGTTGGGTACCCGGGTTCAGATTTGATGTGTGATTCAGGAAACAAGCTCCGCATTTGTTGCGGTGTTTATCCCGCAAATTCGCCGCGGAGGCAAACACTGGTTGGCTGCAGATTACATGCCTTATAATTTCAAGCATGGATCCTGATGACTTACAAAAGCTTGTGACGATGAAAATGCCTTTTGGCAAACACCAAGGCAAGTTGCTTGCAGATTTGCCCGGCAATTACCTGAACTGGTTTGCGCGCGAAGGCTTTCCGAAGGGCGAAATTGGTCGTTTACTGGCCTTGATGCAGGAAATTGATCACAACGGTTTAAGCCATTTGCTCAAGCCACTTCGAAATACAACTTCAAAGTGAATAAAGCACCCATGCTTGAACCTTCCCCTTTGTGTGTCGCCATTGTTGGCGGTGGCCCGGCGGGCTTGATGGCGGCTGAAGTGCTAAGCAATGCAGGTGTGCAGGTGGATGTGTTTGATGCCATGCCTTCATTTGGGCGCAAGTTTTTGCTGGCTGGCATTGGTGGGTTGAATATCACCCACAGCGAGAATTATTCCCGCTTCTGCACCCGCTACGCGGATCGGCAAACCGCTTTGCAAACCACGCTTGATTTGATGACACCCGAGAAATTGTGCGAATGGGTGCAGGCCTTGGGTGTCGAAACTTTCGTGGGCACTTCTGGCCGCGTGTTTCCCAAGGAAATGAAGGCGGCACCGCTGCTGCGCGCGTGGTTGCACCGCTTGCGTGGCAAGGGTGTGCGCATGCATGTGCGCCACAAGTGGCAGGGCTGGGGCGATCAGGGGCAATTGCAATTTACTACTCCTAAAGGTGATGTTGAAATTTCACCGCGCGCCACTGTGCTGGCGCTGGGTGGCGCAAGTTGGCCCAAGCTGGGTTCCGATGGTGCCTGGGTGCCTTGGCTACTTGGGCAGGGCGTTGAAGTGGCACCCCTTGAAAGTGCGAACTGCGGGTTTGAAGTGAACTGGAGCGATTATCTGCGCGAGAAGTTTGCAGGCGCACCTTTGAAATCGGTGGCTTTGAAGTTCACGGATTCGCAAGGTCGGGAAACCGAGCGGCCAGGCGAAATGGTGATTAGCCAGCACGGTGTGGAGGGAAGTTTGGTTTATGCCTTCTCTCGTGAAATTCGCCAACGCTTGAATGCACATGGCAGTGCTACTTTTATGCTCGATTTGTTGCCGGGGCGCAGTGCTGATCGCGTTCGAAATGAACTGGCCGGGCTAGCCCGCAGCAGCCAATCCATGTCGGCTTACTTCAAAAGCAAGCTTGGTATTTCAGGTGTGAAGTTGGCTTTGTTGCATGAAGTGTTGAGCAAGGAAGATTTCAAGAATACCGAAAAGTTGCTTGCAACCACCAAGGCCTTGCCTATCACAGTCCACGCTGTTCGGCCGATTGACGAAGCGATCAGCACCGCAGGTGGTGTGCGTTTTGAAAGTATGAACAGCAGCTACATGTTGACGAAAAAACCAGGCACTTTTGTGGCCGGTGAAATGCTGGACTGGGAAGCACCCACCGGGGGTTATTTGCTGACAGCCTGCTTTGCAAGCGGTATGGCTGCGGGGCAGGGGGTGGTGAATTGGTTGAAGGAAACAGTTTGATTCCTGTTTGTCACCACTGATTCAGGTGCTTTCTTTTAGGGTTACCCAATGTGTACCACCCTCAAATTTGGTCGACAGGTCTGTATAGGTTTTTACCATTTCCAGCAGTCCAGAGTGGCCGAATTTTTTTGGAGTGAACCCGGGGTCGCTACGTCGCAGATAATTTCCCAAAGCACCCAAGCCAACCCAGCCCTCTGGCGATTCAGTAATCAAAAGTGCTACGGCAGACCTTAACATTTTTGGTTTTTGCTTTTTTGTGATGGACTTTGATTGATCTTTGGCGGGGGCCGCTTCAGGCGGTTGAAACTCAAAGAATTGGTCTGTTGCGTTGCGTAGCGCATCAGGAGTTTTTTCTTCTCCAACTATGTACACCATAGCGCCGCGTTCTCGAAGCTTCCTGCACAGATAAGCGAAATCGGAATCGCTTGTAACCACGCAAAATGCGTCAACCATTTCATCGAATAACACCTCAATGGCGTCGAGCGCCAGCGCGATATCGGCAGTATTTTTTCCAGAGGCGTATTGATATTGCAAGCAAGGGGTGAATGCCAGACGAACCAAGGCCTCTTGCCATTTGTTGGCCAGGGTTGAGTGGTTGCCGTAGCCACGTCGAATGACCACACGACCGAACTGGGCCACCACGCGCAACGCGTATTCCAGTATTTCAGGTGTTGTGTTGTCGCAGTCCACAAGCACAGCAACGCGTCGTTCATTGCCTTGAAATTCTGATGTCATGGACTGTTTCCTATAAGTCAAAATTGAATGTGCTGTTTTCAAGCACATCGTTCGGAAAATAACTCAGCTCTGATTTGCTCAATGGCAAGTGTGGAAATTCGACTTGTCGCCCCGCGTGTGTGGATATCCATTTAGTTTGATAGGTTTGGCGAATGTCAGCTAAAAACCTAACTTAATTGTTGTCTAACTCTTTGTATTTCATGGTTTTTCCTTTGGTTTGCGGATTTTGATTGTTTTTAAAGGAAAAGTAAAGAAAATCAACTCTCTCAAGCAAGTGCAAGACAGTTTTTTATCACTTCGTTCTGCTAATCTGGTTTGGCTCGCAAGAAGCAAAAAATACCAGAAACACACGGAGACAAAAATAAATGAACAACTTCAACGGCAAAACAGCCGTCATCACCGGGGCGGCCAGTGGTATTGGCTTTGCCTTGGCCAAACACGCAGCGGCGCAGGGCATGAATGTGGTGCTGGCTGATATCGATGAGGCTGCATTGTGCAACGCCACTGAACAACTCGGTTTGCCCGCCAACCGCGTGTTGGCTGTGCGCACGGATGTACGCCATGCAGCGGAGATCAAGGCGCTGGCCGATGCCGCTTATCAGCAATTCAATGAGGTTCATTTGCTGTTCAACAACGCAGGTGTGGCTTTGGCGCGTACCACCTGGGAACACACAGTGGCCGATTGGGAATGGGTTTTGCAGGTGAACCTGTGGAGTGTGGTGCACGGTATTTCTGAATTTTTGCCGCGCATGCAGGCACAAGGCGGGTCAGCCCACATTGTGAACACGGCTTCAGTGGCCGGGCTGGTTTCCAACCCTGGCATGGCGGCGTACAACGTCAGCAAACACGGTGTGGTTACGTTAAGCGAAACCTTGAGCCTTGAACTGCAAATGACACAATCGCCAGTGGGCGTTTCCTTGCTGTGCCCGGCCTGGGTGCCCACGGGCATTGGCAATTCTGAACGCAACCGGCCCGGCGATGTGGCTGAAACAAACCCAATTGAAGGGTTGACCGCACAGCTGAACAAACGCATTGGCAAGGCAATTGCCAGCGGGCAATTGACAGCAGATGACATGGCGGTAGAAACCTTCAAGGCAATTGAAGAAAAGCGCTTTTATGTGATTCCGCACGGCTACATGTTCCCGGTGATTGAAACCCGCATGAAAGAAATTCTGACGCAGCAAAACCCCACGCTGCCCAAATAAAAAACAGGAGACAAAACAATGAAAGCATTGCTGTGCAAAACCCTGGGGTTGCCTGACACATTGGTGTTTGAGGAAACTGCCGACCCTCAGCCAGGCCCTGGCCAGGTGGTTGTTGACATGAAAGCGGCAGGCGTGAATTTTCCGGATGCGTTGATTATTCAAGGCAAGTACCAGTTCAAGCCTGCATTGCCATTTGCACCAGGCGCTGAATTGGCTGGCGTGGTGGCTGCATTGGGCGAGGGTGTGAAGAATGTGAAGATAGGCGACCGTGTGATCGGTGCTTGTTCGCATGGTGCATTTGCTGAAAAAGTGCTGGTGCAGGCCAAGCAGATTATTCCCATGCCATTGTCCATCAGCTTCGAAACTGCGGCATCGTTCACCTTGGCCTATGGCACTTCCTACCACGCGCTGAAAGGCCGTGCACAGTTAAAAGAGGGTGAAACACTGCTGGTGTTGGGTGCTGCTGGCGGCGTGGGTTTGGCCGCCATTCAAATTGCGAAGGCCCTGGGCGCGAAGGTAATTGCTGCTGCCTCCACGGCAGAAAAGCTGACCATTTGTAAAGAAAATGGTGCCGATGAATTGATCAATTACAGCAGCGACGATTTGCGTGAACGCGTGAAAGAATTGACGGGTGGCAAAGGACCGAATGTGATTTTTGACCCGGTGGGTGGCAAATTTGCCGAACCCGCTTTCCGAAGCATTGCCTGGAATGGCCTTTACCTGGTGATCGGTTTTGCAGACGGTGAAATTCCAAGTATTCCACTGAACCTTCCCTTGTTGAAAGGGGCGTCGATTGTAGGTGTTTTTTGGGGTGAATTTGTGAATCGCCAATTGTTCGATTTCATCAAAGACCTTGGTGAAATGTTTGCGCTGATCGAACAAGGCAAGTTAAAACCATTGGTGTCTAAAACCTACCCACTTGCGCAAGGTGCGCAGGCACTTCAAGATTTGCTTGATCGAAAAGTGGTGGGCAAGGTGGTGATTACCGCGGCTTGATGCTACCGCGGCCCGATCAATCCCTGCGCTTGCAGTGTGTCGTCAATCAACTCCAGGCGAAGCAGGGGGTTGTCCAGTGCCAGCAGTTGAAGCTTTGTGGGCTTGTCCAGTGGCAGCAGTTCACACCAGCGGTTGGCCACCCAGCCACAGTCCATCAAGCGGTATGGTTTGCGAAAAGGCAGTTGCTCTTCTGAAATGCCTTTGCCGCCAACCGATTCAATCAGTTCGGCCAGGGCGTTTGCCGCGCCCTGCAAGTGGTCTGGAATTTCTACCACCGGGTCGGCGGGCAAGGTTTGAATTTCGCCCATCCACAATCCGTTTTTCTCCTGTGTCGCGGACAACAATTTGAATCGTTGTGTGCCGACAGTTGAAACGTCAATCAGTGTTGGCGTGACGAATTCATGTTTTTCAATGTTCACCAGCGTGCCGATTTTTGCAAGCTGAACTTTTTCTTCAGGGCGACGCACTTCTGTTCCATCCAGCAGGCTGACCACACCAAAAGGCGTGTTGTCGCGTAGGCATTTTTTCATCAGATCAAGGTAGCGCACCTCGAAAATTTGAAGATTCAAAACACCTTGTGGATACAACACTGTGGTTAGCGGGAAAAGGGGGGTAAGTAATGACGACATACTGAACTCATCGTTGTTGCGTGGGGCATTGAGTTAAAGCATACGCTCGTTGGGATGCGCTAATCCAGCTTTGTGGATGTGTGGGCGAATAAAAACAGCTATTGCTGATTTTTTTTGTAAAGTATTTTTTACAAAAAAGGAGGGGCCATGAACATTAAAACTTTGGGGCAGTTTATTCATCACAGGCGTAAAGAATTGGATTATACCCAAAGCCTGTTGGCCCAGCTGGCTGGTGTTTCCAGGGTTACGCTCAGCAAATTGGAAAATAGTGACCTTTCAGAATTGGGCGTAAGCAAGCTTTTCGATATTTTTCGGGTTTTGGGGTTGAATGTAGACGTGTCGGCCGACGGCAAATCAATTTCTGCGCTTGAAGCACTTTGTATCAGCTCCAGCGTAGGATATAAGCGAACGCTTTCTCCGAAAAGCTTGATGAAAGCATTGACCTCTGGAACTTTTGAAGTCCGCGACATGCCGCTAATTGCTACGTTACTGGATAAAATTCCAGAGTCACTTTTAAGTGCGGCAGTGTTGCAAAAGATTCAAATGCAGCATATTCCAGCCAAGAAAGTCTGGCAACATTTGAGAAACTGGGCTGTTGAGCTGAAGTCTCCCCGCTCTCTTTGGTATTAATTCTGTATGAAAAATGGTGTGCGAAGCCTGCCTTCAGGCGTGTGGGAAAAGTTGTTTCCGTTTGCTCTGCAACTGGTCGATGAAATTCATAAACATGGGCGTCAGGATCCGTTTTGGACTTTCGGGGGTGGGATTGTTTTGATGCTTCGATATCGGCATCGCTACAGCAAAGACATTGATATTTTTGTTCCGGATCCTCAATCACTCAGTTACGTTACACCGCGCCTAAGCGATTCGGTCGACCTGTCAAAGTGGAAACTGCAGTTGAAATTGTGGCTAAAAAGTTTTTGCATCGGGGTGATCAAGCCACCGCCAGAGATATTTTTGACTTGATGTTGGTCCTTGAAAAGGAACCCGATGAGCTGGCGCGTGCGGCTCATTTCCTGACTTCGACTTAACGGTGCAAACCGTTAAAAGCTTTCTCAATGGATTGCGCTAACCACATTTTTTTACATGGGCAAGGCGTTCAATGCCATCTCCAGGCTCAGTGCCATCAAAGTCAGCCCCATCAACATGCGCTGCGCCAAAAGCCATTGTGGTTTGCGGGCCAGAAACCGGGCCATGCTGCCTGAAAATATGGCCATGCATGCGTTCGCCAGTGCGAACATGAAAATGAGCAATCCACCATAAAGCAACGATTGTTGCAGCACCTGGCCTTGCGTTTCATCAATGAATTGTGGCAGCAGGGTGAGAAAGATCAACGCCAGCTTGGGGTTCAGCAAGCTGGTGGTGGCGCCCATGGCAAACAGTTTTCCAGCCGCTTCTTGTGGCAGTTGATCACGAATTTCCAAAGGCGAACGGCCGCCAGGTCGAAGCGCATTCCAGCCCAGCCAACCCATGTACAGCGCACCACAGGCGCTGAGAATTTGCGCGGCATGTGCTTGGGTTTTGAAGAAAGCGGTAATGCCGAATGCGGCACCAAACATGTAGAACAGATACCCAACGATGACACCACCCAGTGAAGTCAGCCCAGCGCGCCGTCCCTGTGTAATGGAGCGCGAGATGACGTAAATCATGTTGGGCCCGGGGGTGATGGACAACAGGCCACCAACCACCAGAAATGCATAAAGTGAGCTTGTGTCCTGCATTTCATTCAATCCTGTTTTGATTGTTCAACTGTGGTGTGAATTATTCATTGTTGGCAAGGTTTCGTAAAACGAATTAAACTAAACTAATTGTTCAGAAAAACTGATGAAATGAAAAAACTTGATCTGGATTCCTTAACCATGCTGGTGGCTGTTGCAGATTCCGGAAGTTTTGCGGCGGGTGCCATGCAGGTGCACCGTTCGCCGTCGGCGGTCAGCATGCAAATCAAAGGGCTGGAAACATTGCTGGGCAAGGCCTTGTTTGTGCGTGACACCCGCAACCTGGAGTTAACAGTGGAGGGGCACACCTTGCTTGGTTATGCCCGCCAGATGCTTGCCCTGCGTGACGAAGCCTTCGCTGAAATAACACGGCCTGAAGTCAAGGGGCGTGTCAGCATTGGTGTGCCCGACGACTATGCATCTTCCTTGCTCCCCCCTGTGCTGCGGAAGTTTTCTGCCACGTACCCACGTGTTGAAATTCAGGTAGTGGGGCGACCCAGTCATGAAATTGCGCGCATGGTCAAAGACAACACTGTTGATTTGGCCTGTATTACCCGCACAAAAGGTTGCCCCGGCAAATTGATTCGCATGGAACCCCTTGTGTGGGCAGGTTCTGCCAGCAACAAAATGATCTGGAAAGAACGCCCATTGCCCATTGCCGTATTCGGTGAGGGAAGCACCGCGCGTGCGCATGCCCTGAAGGCCTTGCAACAGGCCAAAATTCCTTACCGCATGTCGTATGAAAGCCCGGCAGTGCAGGGCTTGGTCAGTATGGTCGATGCGGGCCTTGCAATTGCACCTTTGGCCAAATGTGGTATGCCACCGCATTTAATTCAACTTGGGGCAGCAGAGGGGCTTCCTCCCCTTCAGCCGGTTGAGGTGGTGTTGTCTCGAAGTGCCAAATCAAAACGCCCGCCTTGCGATTACCTGGCGGAGTTGCTGGTGCAGGAGCTGGCGAATTGAATGCCTGCCTGAATCTGTAAGCCACACCCGTGCAGTATCAGTTCCTGTTCATAATCAACCTGGGTTTTTATGAAAATTCATCACCTGAATTGCGGCACCATGTGCCCTGTGTGCAAGCGTTTGATCAACGGCAGCGGTGGTTTTTTTGAGCGGGCAAAAATAGTTTGCCACTGCCTGTTGATTGAAAGTGAACAGGGTTTGATTCTTGTAGACGCTGGCGTTGGTACGGCTGATGTACGTGAACCCAGCAGACGTTTGGGTGCGGGATTTGTAGGGCTGATGGCCCCTCAGCTAAGCATCGGTGAAACCGCGCTTGAGCAAATCAAGGGGCTCGGATTTCAGGCCAGCGACGTGAAGCACATTGTGCCCACACATCTTGATTTGGACCATGCAGGTGGTTTGAGCGATTTCCCGGAAGCTGCGGTTCATGTGTTCGAAGCGGAGCACCGCCATGCAATCAACCCAAGCTTTCGTGACTCATTTCGTTTCAGAAAAATGCAGTTTGAACACAAGCCCAAGTGGACAATTCATTCCCAAACCCCCGAAACCTGGTTTGGCTTTCAAGCCATTTTTCCAATTAAAGATGTGGAATTGTTGATGGTACCTTTGATTGGACACACGCGTGGCCATGTGGGCGTGGCAGTGAAGCAGGACAGCAAGTGGTTGTTGCACTGTGGTGATGCTTATTTTCATCGCAGTGAGGTGGCATTGACACACGGTGAACCCATGCCGGCGGGCTTGGCCTTTTTCGAGAAACTGGTACAAACCTTGCCCGTCGAACGAAAAGCCACGCAAGCGCGTTTAAGGGAGTTGGTGAAAACCAATGGCAGCGAAGTGGAGTTGTTTTGTGCGCACGATCCCGTGGAGTATGCGCGTTATCAATGATCAGAAAACTGTCTGGTTTTTCACTTTCCTCGCTGCTGCCAGTTGTGCCTGCAGTGCATCAATGCGCTGGTGGTTGTCCTCAGAACCAATGTAACTTCTGAACAGCCATTCCTGTGTGCGCATGGACATGTCCAGATCCTGATTCAGCACCACATTTGAAAGGCGCTTGGTTTCAGCCAGGCAAGCTCGGTCGTATTGCGCCATGTCGCACGCAATTTGCGCAACCGATGACAGCAGTTCGCCTTCCGGGAAAACTTTACTGACATAGCCCATTCGCTCGGCTTCCGTTGCGTCGTAAATGCGACCAGTTAACGCCACTTCTTTGGCGCGACCCATGCCGATGATGCGCCACAGCGGGTCCATGATTGGGGTCAGCGACAACACAATTTCGCGCTGGCCGAACTTGGCACGTGTGGAGGCATAGCGAATGTCGCACATCATGGTCAAGTCAAATCCACCTGCAATGGCAGCACCTCCCACAGCGCAAATCACGGGTTGCTCGCAGAATAAAATAGCGCGGTACGCCCGATGAAACAGGGCGGTGTACGCCTCGTTGCTTGTCTTTTCCAGTTTGCGGATTTCGTTCAAATCGAACCCCGCCGAGAAGTAGCGTTCGCCACCGGTGAACACGATCACATTCACATCGTGCCGCACACCCAGCGCATTGAACATGTGTGTTACTTCGTCCAGCACATCGGGTGCAAGTGCATTGCCTTTGTCAGGGCGATTAATTGTCACTGTAGCCACCCGTTGGGCCACTTCAAGATTCAGGTACTGAAAATTCATTCTCATTTCCATGCGTTGTTGGTGACTTTGACGACGAAGAAACCCTGGTAACCATCGGTGTACCAAATTTCCTTGCGTTCCGGTACGAAAGCGGGGCTGGACATGGCCCAGTTGCTGGCTGGTGCAGGCTGCGTCAGTACTCGGTCTTTGACCGGGGCATTGAAGTAGGCCACTTCCACGGGGCGCTCGGGGTTGCGTATGTCAAAAATTCGCAAGCCCGACAAAATCATGCTGCAAGCCACAATGGTGGGGTCTACCCGTGTGGGCACATTGCAATAATGCCCGGCGTAACCGCCAGTTGCATTTTGTGCGCCGGGGTCGTTGGCAATTTCTTCACGGTTGAGCTGGTTGTGCACTGCCAGGCGCAGGTTGGAAACAACTGTTGGTTTTGATTCATTTGAAATGTCGATAATGCGTGCAGCGCCCACCAGCGGGCCGTTGGCGGACACAATCAATCCGCCGCCACCTGTGGCGTATTCGTCCACTTCGATCACATAGGGTTTGCCTTTGATGGTTACTGGTATGGCGTTTTGTGGAATGCTGACCGTGTCCCAGGACAATGTGGAAATTTCGCGCACTTGAGGATCGGCTTTGCGGGCCTGAATTTCAGAAACGTCCAGTACTATCATGCCCGATGGCTCGCCCAGGCTGGCCACGTAAGCACGGTTGCCATCAGCACTGATTGACAGGCCGTGCGATGAATACTGTCCGCTCCACAAGGGGCGCGGAATACTGGGGTTGGATATATCCAGTGCCACCAGTGTGGAGGTAGATGGCGATGCTGAATAGAAGGTTTTTCCATCGGGCGACAAGCCACTTTCATGACCAAATACACCCAGTGGTGTTGACGATTTCAACACCGGTGTGCGGCAGTCCTCGGACACGTCGTAAATATCGACTACACCCGGTCCGAAAGCCGGGTTGCCTAGCACGGCGGCAAGTACACCGCCTTCCTGGCTGAGCACCAGCGATTCATGCGGAGACAACATGGCAGGTGTCAGCAACCGGGCTGTGCGCACTGGCTGGGTAGGGTCGCTCATGTCGAACACATTCACGCCGGCTTCGCGGTCCAGAATGTTGGTGGGGTACAGCAGGGTGCTGTCGTAATAGGCGCAGTCGCGGCCTGCCTTGTCCCGGTAGCGTTCAACCTTGAAGCCACCCACGGTGCCGATCACGGTTTCTGGAGAGAAGGAACCTACAAGTTCGGTGTTGCAGGTAAAGCCCACAGCAGCCAGGCCAGCGTCATGGTCGGCCTGCGACACACGGCCCTGCATGCCTGTTTCCTGGCGGGCGCCGGGGCCACATCGCCCTTGTGGCGTGGCGGAGATGTTCACGCCATCCACCACTTGGCTTGGTGCGGTTCGGGCGGTGGTGTTTGGGCCACTGCCAGATTCAGATCCGCCAATACAGCCCGCGATCAAGGTGGGCAACAGCAAGGCCGACAGGGAAATGCAGGTAGGTTTGTTCAACATGATTGGGAATGTCTCCGGTTCAGGAATTGTCGAGTTGTTTTAATTTCATTTGCATCCAGCCAATTTCAGTGCCTTGCTCGCGGATCATGCTGTTCGCCAGGCCTTTCACCAAGTTTGAATGGCCATTGCGTTGTGTAAACCAGGCCATGGACAAAGCTGCCTGGTGGTGTGCAATCATCAATTCAAGAAATAATTTTTCTTTTGCATGGGCGCTTGATTTTTCGAGTTGCTCCAATTGTTGCGGCGTGGCCGCGCCAGCCATGGCACCACCGTCAGCCTTGCAGCGGGCCTGAAACAATTGATCGTCAAGGTGCTTTAGGTGTGTTGCCTCTTCCACCCAGCGCATGGGTGGACCATCCACCATCACCGGGGAATTCCATGCCGTTAGCCAACCTTCCATCAAACCCATTTCATGGGTTTGTTTCATGACGATTGAATGGGCAAGGGCCTGAATTTCCGGCGATGTGTTGGTGCGCATGAACATGGCCATCTGGATGGCCTGCGCATGGTGCAACAACATGCTGCGCACAAAGCCTGCGTCAACTGGCCCCAAAGTGTTTCTTGATTGTTCAACACGGTGGGGAGATTGCGGGCCGTAATTCGCATACGACAGGCCAATTGTCAGGCAAATTGCCAAGCCAATGGCAAGCAGCACACCAACAAAAAGGCGGTGCGATAAAGGATTTCCCGGGATTTGCATGTCTCGTGCAGTGTTATGTGTATAACACTTCTACTTCCAGCGCGCGGTGCTGGATTCAGGGCGCGCTGCTTTTAGAAGCCCTGCGACAGACTGAGGGTAATTTCAGCGGCAGGCGCTTGAACGCAGGTGCTGGCGTTTTGCCCGGCCCACAACGGCGAGAAGTCGCCTGAACCTTGTGTTTCGGCCTTGGCACGCAAAGGCGCTATGCCGGGTGTGGCCAACGGAAACTCGGGCGGGTATTCGGAGATTGCTCCCAATTCACGCATGATGCGGTTCACAATGCCGCGCGCTGGCCTGCCACTGAACAGGTTGGTCAGCGCGGTGTGGCTGGCGGCTTGGCTTTTTAATGCCCTGCGGTGAACAACACTGGTGCTGCATTCCGGGGCCAGCAGGTAGGCAGTGCCCACCTGTACGGCGCTGGCACCCAGTGCCATGGCAGCAGCTACGCCTTGCGCATCGGCAATGCCGCCTGCAGCAATCACAGGCACGTTCACAGCCTTCACCACCTGGGGCAATAGGGCAAATGTGCCCATTTGCAGGGCCAAATCATGGTTCAGAAAATGCCCCCGGTGCCCGCCGGCTTCCAACCCTTGCGCAATGATGAAATCGCAGCCATTGGCCTCCAGCCATATCGCTTCTTCTACCGTGGTGGCAGACGAAATGATTTTTGTACCCATCGATTTCACGCGTTGCAGCAAGTCGGGTTTTGGCAAACCAAAATGAAAACTGACAAACGGTGGTTTGAACTCTTCAAGCAGCTCAGCCGATTCCGCATTGAAGGGGGTGCGCCCCTGGCCACTTGGAAATTCATCAATGTTCAAGCCGAATTCGCGGTAGTAGGGTGCCAGCGCGTTTTTCCATTTCAGGTTGCGCGCAGCATCAACCTGCGGTGGTGTGTGGGCAAAAAAATTGACGTTGTAAGGCTTGCTGGTGCCTGCTTCAATGGCCTGCAGTTCAACACGAAGTTGATCGCTTGTCAGCATGGCGCAGGGCAGTGAACCCAATCCACCGGCATTGCTGACTGCAATGCACAGCGCGCTGGTTTGCACACCCGCCATGGGCGCTTGCACAAGCGGGTATTGCGTGTTGAAAAGCACGGTTAGTTGTCCGCCATTAGTCTTTCAATTCCAGCGCTCGGTTCAGGCTAAGCGCGGCCAGTGAACCCACTGCACCTGAAAGCAGGTACAGGCTGACATATTCCAGCCCAAAGTGGGCAGCAAGGCCCAGCGCCACCAGCGGCGCAAAACCGGCACCCACAAGCCAGGCCAAATCAGATGTCAGCGCAGCGCCCATGTAACGGTACTTCGCCTTGAAGTTTGCTGTGACGGCACCCGCTGCCTGGCCATACGACAAGCCCAACAGCACAAAGCCGATCAAAATGAAGGCCGTTTGGCCGTCATCGCCGCCCCCCATCATGTGGGGAACGAAGAAGCTGAACAGCGCAATCATGATGGCCAAAAAGCCCAAGGTGTTGCGGCGGCCCAAGCGGTCGGCAATTACGCCACTCAGAACCACTGAACCGGCGGCCAGCACGGCACCGGCCATTTGAATGATTAAAAATTCAGGAATAGACCGCTCGGAATTCAGGGCAATCCACGACAGGGGGAATACAGTGACCACGTGAAACAGCGCATAACTGGCCAATGCAGCCAAGGCACCCACCAAAATGTTGTGCCCTTGCGAACCCATAATCTCAATGACTTTCACCGGCTGTAGTTCGCGCTCCTCCAGCAGCCGGGAGTATTCATTGGTGGCCACCAAACGCAGGCGGGCAAACAAGGCCACCACGTTGATTGCAAACGCCACGTAGAAGGGATAGCGCCAACCCCAGCTTAAAAAATCGTCGCTCGACAAGGCATACAGCAGGTAGGCAAACAGACCGGCGGCAATGATGAACCCCACAGGCGCACCCAGTTGGCCCAACATGGCGTACCAGCCGCGTTTGTTTTCTGGCGAGTTCAGGGCAAGCAGTGAAGGCAATCCATCCCATGAACCACCCAAGGCCAAGCCCTGACCAATTCGTAGAATCGACAGCATCACAATGGCACCCACGCCCAGTGTGGCGTAGCTGGGCAAGAAGGCCATGCCGGCGGTTGAAATGCCCAGCATGAACAATGCCACAGTCAGTTTCGTTTCACGCCCGAATTTTTGTTGCACTTTCATCAAGGCGACTGTACCGAAGGGGCGGGCGATGAAAGCAAACGAGAAAACAATGAATGAGTACAGTGTGGCGGTCAGTGGGTCTTCGAACGGAAAAAATACCGTTGGAAATACCAGCACGGATGCAATCGCATACACGAAGAAATCGAAATATTCGGAAGCACGACCAATCACCACCCCAATGGCTATTTCGCCCGGGGATACATTGCTGTTGCTGCCATGGTGGCCCGGTGTGGTAACGCCCTGTTCTGCGTTGATGGTGCTAATGCCGGACATTTGAAGTTCTCCTCGAATCTTTGCGTGTTTCAATATTATTTTTGTTTTCAATGGCTTGAAAGTGTTATTTGCCAACTGGGACAATATGTCCAATGCCCAGTGGTCGCCCACGTCAGTAAATTAGCACGGAATTCACTTGTAACCATGCTGGATATTATGTTCAAGCCATTGAAACGCAGTCTTTTGTTGCTAGTGCCGCTGTTCCTGCTGGCGGGGTGCAACACCATCGTGATGAATCCGTCGGGCGACATCGCGTCGCAGCAGGCGGATTTGATCGTGTTGTCCACGGTGTTGATGTTGATCATCATTGTGCCGGTCATTTTTTTAACCTGCTTTTTTGCGTGGAAATACCGCCAAGCCAATACGCAGGCTGAATATGATCCCGAATGGGACCATTCCACCAAGCTGGAATTGGTAATTTGGGGCGCACCGCTGTTAATCATTATCGTGTTGGGTCTGGTGACCTGGGTCAGTACGCACAAGCTTGACCCTTATCGCCCGCTTGATCGAATCAACGCAAGCACCTTGCTGTCGCCTGATCACAAACCCCTGGTGGTGCAAGTGGTGGCGCTGGACTGGAAGTGGTTGTTCATTTATCCCGAACAGGGCATTGCCACGGTCAATGAACTGGTGACCCCGGTAAATGTGCCTGTTCGCTTCAAGATCACTTCCAGCACGGTGATGAATTCCTTTTACATTCCTGCACTGGCTGGGCAAATTTACGCCATGCCCGGCATGGAAACCACGCTGAACGCTGTGATTAACGAAAAAGGGCAGTGGGAAGGTTTTTCGGCCAACTACAGTGGTACCGGTTTCTCGCACATGCGCTTCAAGTATGAAGGTGTGAGCCAGGACGAATTTGACGGTTGGGTGATCCGCAACAAATCGTATGGCAAGCCACTTGGCCGTGCTGAATATTTGCAACTGGAACAGCCCACCACCAAGCACCCGGTGGTGCGATTTGCTGATGTGAAGCCCGACCTGTTCCACGCGATTGTGAATCGCTGCGTGGAGGAAGGTTCAGTGTGTATGGACACACAAATGATGGCCGATTCAATGCGCAACCGCACCGATTTGTCTGCCGACGAACTGGCAATTTTGATCAACGACGCCATGTGCCGCATTGCCCCGAATGCCGATGCACTCCCAATCATGACTTCAGCAAAGAAGAATGGCTATGACCCAGTATCCAATTGAAACAAGCCCGATTTTCGGGCGGCTTACCTTAAACGCAATTCCCTACCACGACCCCATCATCATGGGCACATTCGTGATGGTTGTTCTGGGTGGTCTGGGTGTGTTGGCACTCGTTCACAAGCACCGCCTGTGGAGCACCTTGTGGAATGACTGGTTCACCAGCATTGACCACAAGAAAATCGGCATCATGTACATGGTGCTGGGTTTGATCATGTTGCTGCGCGGCTTTGCCGACGCCATCATGATGCGTGCACATCAAGCTTTGGCATTCAATGGCAACGAAGGTTTTTTGCCGCCGCACCACTACGATCAAATTTTCACGGCCCATGGCGTGATCATGATTTTCTTCGTGGCCATGCCTTTGGTTACCGGGTTGATGAATTACCTGGTGCCTTTGCAAATTGGCGCACGCGATGTGGCGTTCCCTTTCCTGAACAACTTCAGCTTCTGGATGACCACATTCGGCGCAGTGTTGATCATGGCGTCGCTGTTCATCGGTGAATTTGCAACCACGGGCTGGTTGGCCTACCCACCGCTGTCGGGCGTTCTCAGCAGCCCGTACGTGGGGGTTGATTACTACATCTGGGCGCTGCAAATTGCCGGGGTGGGCACGCTGCTCTCCGGTGTGAACCTGGTGGTGACCATTGTAAAAATGCGCGCCCCCGGCATGAGCCTGATGAAAATGCCCGTGTTCACCTGGACAGCGCTGTGCACCAACGTGTTGATTGTGGCCGCTTTCCCCGTGCTGACTGCCGTGTTGGGCATGTTGACCATGGACCGTTACCTGGGCACCAACTTCTTCACGAACGACCTTGGCGGCAATTCCATGATGTACGTGAACCTGATCTGGATCTGGGGTCACCCCGAGGTTTACATCTTGATTTTGCCGCTGTTTGGTGTGTTCTCTGAAGTGGTGTCCACGTTCAGCCGCAAGCGCCTGTTCGGTTATAGCTCCATGGTGTACGCCACCGTGGTGATCACAATCCTTTCCTACCTGGTGTGGTTGCACCACTTCTTCACCATGGGCAGTGGGGCCAGCGTGAACTCGTTCTTCGGGATCACCACCATGATTATTTCCATCCCCACCGGTGCGAAAATTTTCAACTGGCTGTTCACCATGTACAAGGGCAAGATCAGTTTCGAGTTGCCCATGATGTGGACCATTGCCTTCATGATCACCTTCGTGATTGGTGGCATGACCGGTGTGCTACTGGCGGTGCCGCCCGCCGACTTTGTGTTGCACAACAGCCTGTTCCTGATTGCGCACTTCCACAACGTGATTATCGGTGGTGTGTTGTTCGGCCTGTTTGCAGCCATCAACTTCTGGTTCCCCAAAGCCGTGGGTTTCAAACTGGATGAATTCTGGGGCAAGGTGTCGTTCTGGTTCTGGGTCATCGGTTTCTATTTCGCCTTCATGCCGCTGTATGTGTTGGGCTTGATGGGTGTAACCCGCAGGGTCAGTCAGTTTGAAGATCCAACCTTGCAAATCTGGTTCCAGATTGCTGCCTTGGGTGCCGCCATGATTGCCGTGGGTATTGCCGCCATGATCATGCAGTTCTATGTCAGCTTCCGTGATCGTGAAAAACTGCGCGACACCACAGGCGACCCCTGGGACGGCCGTACGCTGGAATGGGCCACCTCAAGCCCACCCGCAGACTACAACTTTGCCTTCACGCCCGTGGTTCACGACACCGATGCCTGGGCTGACATGAAAAAGAATGGCTACAAGCGCCCATTGAGCGGTTTTGTCGACATTCACATGCCCAAGAACACCGCTGCAGGTTTCATTATCTCGGCCATCAGCGCAGTGATAGGATTCGCCTTGATCTGGCACATCTGGTGGCTGGCCGCCGGTGCAAGCGCTGGCTTGGTGGTGGCTGTGATTGCGCACACATTCAATTACAAGCGCGACTTCTACATCAAGGCCGACGAGGTGGCCCGCGCTGAAGCCGCACGTACCCAATTGGAGCAAGCCCATGTCTGACTTATTGATGAATGCAGCCATGAATGCATCCACTGACACCAGTTCACGTTACTACGTGAAAGAGCATCATCCAAAAAACGGATCGTTGCTGGGTTTCTGGATTTACCTGATGAGCGACTGTTTGATCTTCGCTTGCCTGTTTGCAACGTATGCGGTGATTGGTCGAAACTACGCCGGTGGCCCCACCGGTGCAGAAATTTTTGACCTGAATCTGGTGGCCTTGAACACCGCCTTTTTGTTGCTCAGTTCAATCACCTATGGCGTGGCCATGGTGGGTGCACAAAACCGGAATTTGAAAAGAACCCTGGTATGGCTTGGCATCACCGGCGTATTGGGTCTGGCGTTTCTGGCCGTTGAGTTGTATGAATTCTGGCACTTCATCAGCATTGGTGCCACGCCCCAGCGCAGCGGCTTTTTGACCGCCTTCTTCGCTTTGGTGGGTACACACGGTTTGCACGTGTTTTTCGGCACAATCTGGCTGGTGGTGTTGTTGTTCCAGTTGAAAAAGCACGGCCTGATAGTTGAAAACCGCCGCCGCGTGATGTGCCTTTCCATGTTCTGGCACTTCCTGGACGTGATCTGGATCGGCGTATTCACCTTTGTTTACCTGATGGGAGTTTTGCCATGAGCGCACATCAACACGATCACCACGACCACCATGACGAAAGCGATGAAGTGCATGTCAGCATGCGCGATTACGCGATTGGTTTCGTACTGTCCGTCATTCTGACCGCCATTCCCTTTGCTTTGGTGATGGGCAATGTGCTCAACAACTCAGTGACCACAGCTTTGGTCATTTTGGGTTTTGGTGCTGTTCAAATTGTAGTGCACATGGTTTACTTCCTGCACATGAACAGCAAATCGGAAGGTGGCTGGACCATGCTGGCCCTGATGTTCACCTTGATTCTGGTGGTCATTACGCTGGTCGGCTCAATCTGGGTAATGTTCCACTTGAACAGCAACATGATGCCCGGTATGAACCACGAAGCGATTGAGTCGATTCAACAACTGAAATAAGGAAACGCGGTGCACCATGAATGACGTTTTAAAAACTCAGTCAATGCGTGCACCCGGTTCAGTCAAAAGGCTGCTTGGCTTTGTTCTGGGGGCTTTTTTTTTCGCAGCCTTCTGTGCGTTGGGCACTTGGCAGGTGTATCGGCTTGATTACAAGCTTGATTTGATTCACCGGGTAGAAAGCCGTGTGCATGCACAGCCTGTGGACGCACCTGCACAACATGAATGGCCAGCAGTAAGCCGCGAAACCCACGAATACTTGAACGTGAAAGTGCAGGGCGAATTACTTCCCCGATACAGCACCCGCGTGCAAGCCACCACAGCGCTGGGGGCAGGGCACTGGTTGATGACACCCTTGCGCAACGCTGCCGGGGAAATTGTGTGGATTAATCGCGGCTATATTCCGCCTGATCAACCTGACCCCATGACCGCTGAAAATACGCAGGGGAAATTTGAGGCGCGTGGCCTGTTGCGCATCAGCGAAGCCGGTGGTGCTTTTCTGCGTAAAAACGACCCCGCTGGCAATCGCTGGTATTCCCGCGACATAACGGCCTTGTCGACCCACCACGGTTTGCAACCCGTTGCACCGTATTTTATCGACGCGGGAACGCCACGCAACCTGGGCGAGGAAATCACCGGTTTCACCCCCAAAACGTACCCGGTAGATGGATTAACTGTAATCAAGTTTCACAACAGCCACTTGGTGTATGCCATCACTTGGTATGCTTTGGCCTTGATGGTGGCTGGCGTTACCGTGTGGCTACATAAAAAGTAAACGGGCACAGTGCACCAACGCGCTTTTTCACAACCGCAGCAGGATCTCGATTTGCATGGCCATTAATTCCGACATTGTTACAGTTCGACAGGGTGCGCGCGCCTTCGAAGAAACGAATGTGCTCAACGAAACCGGCCACAAAAACATGCTGCATTTAATACACCTGCGCTGGTTGGCCGTGGGCGGGCAAATCGCAACCATTGTGGTAGCCACACTGGGCTTGGGCATTCAGTTGCCGCTGTTCAACATGCTGGCCGTGATGGTGTGTTTGATCGCCTTCAACATTGGCAGCCATTTGCGCTGGCATGAAGAACGCGTGGTCAGCAACCGGGAATTGTTTCTCGCCATGCTGGTTGACATTGGCAGCCTGACTGCCCAGTTGTACTTCACCGGCGGCATTAACAACCCCTTTGTTTTCCTGTTTTTGTTGCAGGTTATTTTGAGCGCGGTGTTGTTGCGTTCAGAATCCACCTGGCGCGTTGTGTGGATCACCACCCTGTGCCTGGCCTTTCTTTCTGTATTCAACCGTCCATTGGAATGGCCGTTGGACAGCCCCTACCAACTTGCTGATTTGTACGCCACCGGTTTGCTGATCTGTTTTGTGTTGAATGCGGCGCTGCTTGTCATTTTCATCACACGGATTGGCCGCAACCTGCGTGCTGGCGATGCTGCACTGGCAAGCCTGCGCCAGCGTGCGGCAGAGGAAGAACACATTGTGCGCATGGGCCTGCTGGCCAGTGGTGCTGCACATGAACTGGGCACGCCTTTGGCCACCATGTCCGTTGTGCTTGGCGACTGGAAACGCATGCCACAATTTGCCGGAAACCCTGCCATGCTGGAAGAAATTGAGGAAATCGAGGCTCAGTTGTTGCGTTGCAAAAGCATTGTCAGTGGCATTTTGTTGTCGGCTGGTGAAACACGCGGCGAATCGTCCTCGAAAACCACCTTGAATGACTTCTTTGAAGAACTGGTGGAGGAATGGGAAAGCACCCGCCCTGCCCAGCACTTTGAGTACAACAGCACCATCACAGAAGAATTCACGGTGGCCTTCGATTCCACGGTGAAGCAGATGGTATTCAATGTGCTGGACAATGCCTTGGAAGTTTCACCGAACTGGTTGCGTTTTGATGTGTCTAGAAGTGAAGACAATTTGTTGCTCACGGTGACCGATCAGGGGCCAGGCTTTCAGCAACATATTCTTGAACAGCTGGGCACGCCCTACAATTCGAGCAAAGGGCGCCCAGGCGGAGGTTTGGGCTTGTTCCTAGTCATGAACGTGGCCCGAACACTGGGTGGTACGTTGCATGCGCGCAATTGTGAGCGTGGTGGTGCGGAAGTGCGTATGACCCTGCCCCTGAATGCGTTGGTGCTTCAAGAATTCAACCGGAAAAAGGATTTGCAATGAGCCAGGTTTGCGGTACGGAAAGGCTTTTGTTGCTGGTCGAAGACGACGAGGCATTTGCACGCGTGCTAAGGCGCTCTTTTGAGCGTCGTGATTACAAAGTGCTTCATGCCAGCAATCAGGATGCAATGGAAACATTGCTCCTTAAACAAACACCCACACACGCCGTGGTTGATTTGAAGCTGAGTGGCCAGTCCTCGGGATTGAATTGCGTGCAGGCGTTGCACGCCCACAACCCAGCCATGCTGATTGTGGTATTAACCGGCTTTGCAAGTATCAACACCGCTGTAGAGGCCATCAAGCTGGGTGCCTGCCAGTACCTGGCAAAACCCTCGAACACCGACGACATTGAGGCAGCCTTTGGCCACGTTGCAGGCAGTGAACCCGTCGAATTGACCAACCGCACCACCTCCATTAAAAACCTGGAGTGGGAACGCATTCACGAAGTGCTGGTAGAAACCGATTTCAATATTTCAGAAACTGCACGGCGGTTGGGCATGCACCGCCGAACGCTTGCCCGAAAACTTGAAAAACGTCGCGTTAAATAAAAACTAGTTCAATTCTTCTTCGCCGGGCAGACCGGGCAGGGCGATCACCTCGATGCCCTCATCGCGCAGTTCTTCAAATTCTTCAGGGCTGGCTTGCCCCCGAATGGCGCGAATGGGCGCCTCCTCATAGTGAATTTTCCGTGCTTCCTCCGCAAAGCGTTCACCCACATCTTCCGAGTGGTTGATCAAGGCCTGAATGGCTTGTCGGGCCATCACAAATGCGGTGGCCACATCGACGGAATTTGGTTTGTGGGCTACAGTAGGTGCTGGCGCAGAAGTGGGTGCATCCGCTGGCTGAATTGCCACAGCGCTTTTGCTGCCAATATTGACCTTGGATGGCACCTTGCGAATGGCTGAAGTGCCACATTCAGGGCAGGTCAGCAGTGTTTGTTCGCGCTGGGAATCGAAGTCCTCGCTGGATCGGAACCAGCCTTCAAAGCGGTGGGAGTATTCGCACTCCAGGTCGTAAATGATAATTGCCACAATGTTTGTATCTGTTTCTGAATTTGGTTATTTTACAGTGGAATGGTTTGCCTACCGCAGAATTTGAATCTCTTCTAGAATTCGAATAACACCCATCAAGACCCAAAGAGGTTTGTATGTCCCGTAAAAAGTCACTTGAACCGCATTTGCGAGGCATCGTTGACTTGGTTTCCGCAACGCTGGACGAAGGCACACGCCAGGTTGAAGGTGTGCACCGCCGCATTGCCGACATTCCATTTGCGGTGTTGAAAAAAATTCGCCCCATTGCACCCATCTCCTCGGTAGTGCACATGGTGGAGAAGAAAATTACCCATTCCGCTTACGACACTGTGCGCCTTGTCGCCAAGGTAGGCGCACAGGCTGTGCACAATGTGCTGCCCACCGATCCAGCCAGCCAGGGCATCTCCAGGCCGGAATACAAAATCGATCACGACACCCTTCGAGCGCAAAAGTCTAAGAAGAAACCCTAGGTTAAAACTACTTGTTAAAGTTTTATTTAGAGCGTACATTCTAGGCATGAGCGTATGCGCATATAAAGTTCATATAAGGTTCATACAAAGCGCATCGAAAAAATAAAGCAATCAGGAGACAGTTGTGTCATTTGACATTCCATCAGACACCCCCTTGGGGCAAGTGGTGCGGGCGCCGGAAAACTTTGTCAGTCGGTCTGACATTGCCTTGGTAAACCGTGTAAACGATACCGACCGCCGCAGTTTTTTCAAAAAAGCCTTTGCAGCAGCGGCTGTGGGCACAGTGGCCGCATCGCCAGCCCTGGCTGCCGCCGCCAAAAGTGATCCGGCTATTTTAAATTTGCCAGAGCACAGCAAGGGTTTGGGGCAACCCGTGGCCGCACGCCCTTATGGCCTTCCCTCCAAGTATGAGGAAAACCTGCAGCGCCGTGAATCGCCTGGTTTGACCCGCGTGAATGCCTCGTCGGTGTCCTTTTGCCCACTGCAGGGTTTGTTTGGTGTCGTTACGCCATCCGGCCTGCATTTCGAGCGCCACCACCAAGGCTGGTGGGACATTGACCCCACCCAGCATCGCTTGATGATCAATGGTTTGGTCAAAAAGCAAATGGTGTTCACGGTGGACGAGCTGATGCGCATGGAATCGGTTTCCCGCATTCATTTCATTGAATGTGGTGCAAATTCGGGCATGGAATGGGGCAATGTGGCCGTGCCCACCGTGCAGTACACCCATGGCATGTTGAGTTGCTCTGAATTCACGGGCGTGCCCCTGATCAAGGTGCTTGAGTACTGCGGCGTGGACCTGAAGAAAGGCCGTTTTATTCTGGCTGAGGGGGCCGATGGTTCCTCAATGACCCGCACCATCCCCATGGAAATGGTTGAAAGTGGAGAGGTGTTGCTTGCATACGGGCAAAACGGCGAAATGCTGCGCCCGGAAAATGGGTACCCGCTTCGCTTGGTGGTACCGGGTGTGCAGGGCGTGAGCTGGGTCAAATACCTTCGCAGAATTGAGGTGGGCGACAAGCCATATGGCACCAAAGACGAGGCAATTCACTACGTGGATTTGATGCCGGATGGCACGCATCGCCAATACACCTCCATTCAGGAATGCAAGTCCGTGATCACCACACCATCGGGCGGTCAAAAGCTGCTTGCCAAGGGTTTCTACAACATCACCGGGCTGGCCTGGAGCGGGCGGGGAAAAATAACCGGGGTGGATGTGTCCACGGATGGCGGAAAAAACTGGAAAACTGCCCGCTTGCAAGGGCCGATCAATGACAAATCGTTGACCCGTTTCAATTTGCCATGGGTTTGGGATGGCAAAAGTGACGTGTTGTTGCAAAGCCGCGCTGTTGACAGCACGGGTTATGTGCAGCCAGCCTATCGCGCGCTACGCGAAGTACGTGGCGAAAAAAGCGTTTATCACAACAATGCAATTCAAAGCTGGCGTGTTGACGCCGCGGGTGAAGTGCACAACGTGCATGTGGGGTGACAACGATGAATAAATTCAAGTTTGAACAACGGTTCAAAGATTTGCCCTGTCGTGCCTTGGTTGCGGCGTTCTTGTGCTCGTTTGTTTTTGGTGTGGGAACGGCGCATTCGATGGATGGCTTGGGTAAAGTGGCCACGCCCGATGAACTGAAAGCATGGGACATTGATGTTCGCCCAGACTTCGTGGGCCTGCCCAAAGGCAGCGGCAGTGTTGAAAAGGGCATGGAAGTGTGGGAGGCTCAATGTGCGTCTTGCCACGGCGTGTTTGGAGAAAGCAATGAAGTGTTCACGCCCCTTGTGGGCGGCACCACGGAAGAAGACATCAAGGCCGGGCGCGTTGCAGCCTTGAAAAACGGTTCATCACCCCAGCGAACCACTTTGATGAAAGTGCCAACCCTGTCCACCTTGTGGGACTACATTAACCGAGCCATGCCCTGGACCGCACCGAAAACGCTGAGCACAGAAGAGGTGTATGCCGTAACGGCCTACATTTTGAACATGGGAGGCCTGGTTGATGACGATTTCACTTTGAGCGACAAAAACATGGCTGAGGTGCAGAACAAACTGCCCAACCGCAATGGCATGCAAACCAACCACGGCATGTGGCTGGTTTCGGGTAAACCCGATGTCAAAGAAAAGCGTTGCATGTCAAACTGCAAACCAGCTTCGAAAATTACGTCTTCACTGCCCGAATATGCCCGTGATTCCCATGGTAATTTGAAAGATCAAAATCGTCTGGTTGGTCCGGTTCGGGGTTCTGTCACTGTTGCAGACGCCGGGCAAAAAAAATCAGCTGAACCCAAGCTGAGCACCAATTCCGGGGAGTCCTTGTTCAAGGCCAACGGTTGTGTGGCCTGCCATGCAGTGGATCAGAAAAAGCTGGGTCCCTCCGTTGTGGCCGTGGCACAAAAGTATGCAGACAAACCGGATTCAAAAGATTATTTGGCCGGTAAAATAAAAGGTGGCAGCAGTGGCGTATGGGGTGACATGCCCATGCCCGCGCAAGGACATTTGTCAGATGAAGATTTAAGTGCACTTTCCGCTTGGTTTTTGTCCAAAAAGAAGTGAGTGAACGGAATTTTTAGGAGGAGTAGTCAATGAACCAGAACAGACGCACCATGCTGAAGGCTTCATCGAGCCTTACAGTACTTGGTTTGGCAATTTCCGCAGGCTTGATCAAGCCCAATGAGGCATTCGCAAAGGCCGGTTACAACGAAAAGGCATTCGATGCCAAAACGATGGACGACTTGATGAAAGCTTTGGGCGGCAGCATGCCAATTGAAAGCAAAGACATCATCGTCGTGGCACCCGATATCGCCGAGAACGGCGCTGTGGTCCCCGTGGGTGCCGAAAGCAAACTGAAAAACACCACCGAGGTTTCCTTGCTGGTGGCCAACAACCCCGCCATGATGTCCGCTCAATTCATGATTCCGGAGGGCACGGAAGCCAAGGTCAATACTCGCGTAAAAATGGGCAAGTCCAGCGATGTGTATGCACTGGTGAAAGCCGATGGCAAGTATTACTTTGCCAAGAAAGAGGTCAAAGTAACCCTCGGCGGTTGTGGCGGTTAATTACAATATTCAGGAGATGAGAAATGGGTGATCCAATGAAAATTCGCGCCAAGGCAAATGGCGACGAAGTAGAAGTGAAAGTGTTGATGTCGCATGAAATGGAAACAGGTCAGCGCAAGGCCTCCGATGGCAGCCTGGTGCCGGCCTGGTTTATCCAGAACGTGACCGCCAAATGCAACGACAAAATTGTGCTGCAAGCCAACTGGGGTCCTGCTGTGTCGAAAAACCCTTTCATGTCGTTTGCCTTCAAGGGCGGCAAGGCTGGGGACACGCTCGAAATTACCTGGACCGACAACAAAGGCGATTCAAGAACCGACAAAACGAAAATAGCGTAATCTCAATTAGATGCATAACCATAAAAAAGGGGAGTGAGATGAGGCATACAGTAAACGCAGCAACCCGCAGAGTGTTTGCCATCCTGTTAGGCACCGCTGCAAGCGCATTGTTTACCATGAATGCGTTTGCACAGAAAACCACTGAGCAGGGCATTCAGGAATACCGCGACATGCTGGCCGATGGCAATCCGGCTGAATTAATCGAACTGCGTGGTGAAGACCTGTGGACAAAGCCACAAGGCCCCAAGAACGCTTCGCTTGAACAATGCGATGTGGGCATGGGACCTGGAAAGCTGGAAGGCGCTGTGGCCCAAATGCCGCGTTTTTTCAGTGACGCAGGCAAGGTCATGGACATCGAAACCCGCCTTGTTCACTGCATGGTGACCTTGCAGGGGCGCGATGTTGCTGAAATCACCAAGAAACCGTTTTCCAGCGATGGGGAAAAACCCTCTGAACTGGAATCACTGGTTGCTTACGTTTACGCTGCATCACGCGGTGCAACCATCAAGGTGCCGCAATCGCACCCAGAGGAACGCGCAGCACGGGCGCGAGGCGAGAAAATTTTCTTTTACCGTGCCGGCCCCTATGATTTTTCCTGTGCAAGCTGCCATGCAACAGATGACCAGCGTATTCGCCTGCAAGGTTTGCCCAATCTGACCAAGCCCGAGCCCGCACAGGCCGCCTTTGGCGCCTGGCCAGCCTATCGGGTTTCTCAAGGTGCGGTTCGTTCCATGCAATGGCGCATGTACGACTGTTTCCGTCAGCAACGTTTCCCCGAGTTGAAGTACGGCTCGCAAGCATCGATTGACCTGATTACCTACCTGGGTGTTAAAGCCGAGGGCGGTACCATGCAGGCCACATCGCTTAAGCGCTAACAACAAGGAGAAAAATTATGCTTAGCACAATCAAATACCCAGTCAGCCTGTTGTTGGTCACCATGTTGGGTGTCTCATTGGCTGGATGCGCCAACACGGAAAACCAGTCTGCGGCTGCAGAACCAAGCAATGAAGAAATTCATCAGCTTTTGCTGGCTTCTTTCAAAACGAAAGGCCAGGCCAAACTGGAGCGCGTGAACCAAACCGAACTGCAAAAAGCCTGTTCCGTGGCTGAAACCGCAGCGGGTGGTTTGCCCGATGCGAAACGTACCGAGCTTCAAAATGCTGCTTTGGCAGCCGTTAAATATCCAGCCGATGGCAAGTACCTGGGCGACTGGAAGGCAGGCGAAAAACTTGCACAAAGCGGCAAGGGTTTCCAGTTCAATGACAAGGAAGGCAGCACCGCAGGTGGTAACTGCTACGCCTGCCATCAACTGGCACCACAGGAACTGGCCTATGGAAACATTGGTCCCTCCCTGTACCAGTACGGCAAACTGCGGGGCAATTCCGAAGAAATCATGAAGTACACCTGGGCCAAAATCTGGAACTCGCATGCGTACAACGCATGTTCCAACATGCCACGGTTCGGTGCAGAGGGTATTTTGACCGAGACCCAGTTGAAAGATGTAATGGCGTTGTTGATGTCGCCTGAATCGCCTGTCAACAAGTAATTTAATCCGTTCGTTCCATGTCCTGTGCGCAGCAAAGCGCACAGGAACTAACTTTCAGAAAAGCGAAACAATCCAATGCAGATGAATCGACGTGAATTCATGGGCATGCTGGCGGCCGCCTCTGCCGCGGGCATGGCAATCAACTCCCCACAGGTGCTGGCCGGTGGCAAACCTGAAAAGCTTTATGACCTAAAGCCTTTTGGCAATGCCAGCCTGCTGCACATGACCGATTGCCACGCGCAACTGGTGCCCATTTATTTTCGCGAACCGAATGTAAATCTGGGTGTGGCGTCGGCCTTGGGCAAAGCACCGCACCTGGTGGGCGAATCGCTGCTGAAAGCGTTCAACATCAAACCAGGCACTGCGCAGGCCCATGCTTTCACCTATTTGAATTTTGAAGAAGCTGCCAAGCGCTACGGCAAGGTGGGTGGCTTTGCACACCTGGCCACTTTGGTGAAAATGATGAAAGCCGATCGACCCGGCGCGCTGTTGCTGGACGGTGGCGACACCTGGCAAGGTTCAGCCACCAGCCTGTGGACCAATGCGCAAGACATGGTAGATGCCGCAAAAATGCTGGGAGTGGATGTAATGACCCTGCACTGGGAATGCACCTACGGCATGGACCGTGTGCTGGAAATTGCCGAGAAAGACTTCAAAGGCAAAATTGATATTGTTGCCCAGAACATCAAGACCGCTGACTTTGGCGATGCTGTGTTTCCAAGCCATGTAATGAAAACCATCAACGGCGCGAAAGTGGCCATTATTGGCCAAGCCTTTCCGTATACACCCATTGCCAACCCGCGTTACCAGGTGGCCGATTGGTCCTTCGGCATACAGGAAGAAAGCATGCAGGAAGTGGTGGACGAAGTTCGCGGCAAGGGTGCGCAGGTTGTGGTGGTGCTTTCCCACAATGGCATGGACGTGGATTTGAAAATGGCCAGCCGTGTCAGCGGTATCGATTTCATTTTGGGCGGGCACACGCACGATGGAATTCCAAAGGCCATACCCGTCAAAAATTCGGCAGGCACCACGCACGTAACCAATGCAGGCAGCAACAGCAAGTTTCTCGGAGTGCTCGACATGGACATTCAGGGCGGCAAACTGCGCGACTTCAAATACCGCCTGTTGCCCGTATTTTCCAACATGTTGCCTGCCGACCCCGACATGGAAAATTTTGTTGCCAATGTCCGCAAACCTTATATTGAAAAGCTGAGCGAACCATTGGCGGTCAGTGAAGGTTTGCTGTATCGCCGCGGCAACTTCAACGGCAGTTGGGACCAGTTGATCGTGGATGCCCTGATGGACGTGAAGGACGCCGAAATTGCATTCTCACCAGGCTTTCGCTGGGGAACGAGCTTGCTGCCTGGCCAAACCATCACGCGCGAACATTTGATGGATCAAACCGCCATCACGTATCCCAACACCACCCTGACCGACATGAGTGGCGAATTTATCAAGACAGTGTTGGAGGACGTGTGCGACAACCTGTTCAATCCTGATCCGTACTACCAACAAGGTGGCGACATGGTGCGCGTGGGCGGCCTTACGTACACCTGCAACCCCAACGGCAGTGCCGGCAAGCGCATTTCTGACATGCGGTTAAATGGCAAGCCCCTCGAAGCTTCAAAAACCTACAAGGTTGCCGGCTGGGCACCTGTGGCGGAAGAGGCGCGCAACAACGGTGAGCCGCCTATTTGGGATGTGGTTGAAACCTACCTGAAAGACAAAAAAACCATTGCCACCAAAGTGCCTTACACACCGAAACTGGTTGGAATGAACAAGAACCCCGGTTACGTGGTCTAAGTTCCATGAAAGCAATCTGGCTACTGTTTTTGTTGACCTGGTTTTCGCCCGCATTCGCTGCGGGTGGGGAGGCGCTTGATTTCCCCGTCAACCTGCATCAACAAAAGTCAGCGGCGGTGGTTATTTTGTTCTCGCTTCCCGATTGTGCGTACTGTGAAAAAGTAAGGCAACAATCGCTGCGCCACATTCACAAAGACCCCAATTACAAAGGCAAGGTGCGTGTGTATGAAATCGAGTTTTCCGACGACCAACGCAGCTTTGTCTGGTTTGATGGGCAAACTTACACGGGGCAATCACTGGCCAAACCCTTGAATGTCAGGTTTTCACCGACCGTGATGGTATTCAACGCGCAAGGGGCAGTGGCAGGCAAGCCATTGCTGGGCGCAAGCCTGCCTGAATTTTATGGTGCTTATCTGGACGATTTGATACGCAGTGCCTGGGCTATGTAGAAGCCTGACCAACAGGGGCTTAATCGTCGTTTTCGGGTTTGTCGTTTTGAGTACTCTTAAACGTTGCAATCGCGGAGCGAATTCGATCAAGCATGGCTTTGGAAGGCTTGTGTTTTGTAATCTGGCTGGCCAGTTCGTAGCCTTTGTTGTCCATGTCCACTGCAAAACACAATTCAAGAAGACTGGTTAACGTGTCTGGCCCCAGCGCAGGAAGTGTTTCGGTATTGCTTTTAAAAAAATCTGCCAGTTTGTCAGCGGCTTTTGCTCCGCGACCGTCTGCAATTTCTTTTTGAATCGCCATCATGGCGCGCGCCAGATCAAGCTCGCTTGAATTCACAGTGCTGCGCATTTTTGCAGTCAGTTTTTCTGCTTCTTCATGCTTGCCTTCCCGCACATAAATTTTCGACAGTTGCAGATAATCGTGAATTTGTGAAAGCGACGTATTTCTCGACCGGTCAATAACCTTGGTCAGGTAATTCTTGGATCGTGTGTTGTCGCCAACCCGCACAGCGAGGTCTGCAAGCTTGCGCAAACGTGTGGTTGAAGCCAAGGCTTTCGCACCCATTTTTTCCAGAATTTCCAACGCTTCTTCGGGCTTGTTCTGTTCCCACAGCACATCGGCGAACAAATCACAAGCCGCCAGGTATTCCGGGTTGGTTTTCACCACATCGGCCAATAACTCATTCGCTTCCTCGAACTTCTTTTTTTCCAAATTCACTTTGGCCAGCAACAGCTGCATCCAGGGCTTGGGTGATCGATCCAGCTTATCAATCAATTCCTGTTCGGTTTTGTCGTATTGCCCTGACCAGAAAAAAGACTCAATCCGCATTCGTTCCAGTTCATTGAGGTACTGGGGAAAATGGGCCTCAAGCTCTTCACATATCCCGGGCACATCGGAGTATTTTCCGTCGAACATTGCCTCGTAGACGGTGGCCAAACGCGCCTTGCGGTTAAACACCCGCACAACCCGATCTGACAAGGTCGAGGCGGTAAACGGCTTGATCAGGTAATCATCGGGTTCGAACTCGGCCACAGCCACCACATTGCCGTAACTTCGTTCGCCGGTCACCATCATGAATGCGGTGGACCAGGCCAGTTTCTTGTTAACCCGCAGATCTTCCAGCAATTGCTGCCCATTGCGGTCGCCCTCAAGCTGGTATTCGCACACAAGCAGTGCAAATTCCCGGGAAGCCAGGTGTTGTTCTACTTCGGACACCGAGCTGGCGAAAATCACGGTTTTCGCACCCAGTTGAGAAAGCTGGTCTTGCAAGGCACGGCGCGTTGCCAGTGCCGAATCGACCACCAATGCGGTTTTACCTTTCAGCGGGGTCATGTCTTTGACTGCCTGCTTCATGCGGTCTGCTTGGGCTGGAAGGCCATTTGGCTCCGTTTCAATGCGCGTGGCCTGTAATTCAATCGGGCTCATAAATTTATGCTGGGTCATGGATGGTGATCATTTATTTTCCGCGGTTCCAGTTATTTTGTTGCCTCCATATAAAGGGTGTTTTGGGCTCATTCCTCTGGTTTGGTCGCTTAAATAGAATACGTCTTCTATTAACAAGTGTTTACTTTTCTTGGACAGGCTAATTTTTCATGGTTTAATAAGAAGCATTAATCTTGTTGTTCAAAGGTCAAATCCAAATATTGACCAGACAAGGTATAAAAGAAAAATACACGGAGACATCAATGATCAAAGCGGGCGTATGGCGCATGGCAGCCATCTCGGGAGTTATTGCGGCATCAACCTTCGCAGCAGGCTGCGCAAGTATCGAAAGAGGGGCCACTAACTTGGCCATCAACCTGATTGAACGCCGCATTATTCCCCCCCAGCTTGAAATTGCAGACGTAGACATGGCCTGCCGGTTTGCCACAGGCAATTATCCTCTGATCTCTGGCGGAACCCGTGCTTTCGGCGGTGATCCCCAATTGCTTGAATCCCTTCTGCTTGTTTCATCTGCAGCCTGCTCCGAACAACGCGCGGTGGAAGAAGAATTGCGTTACCTGCGTGCCGCCAAGCAAAACAACATCGAAGAAGCCCAAGACGCGCGAATTGGCCAAAAGCGCTTGCTTGAAATTACCGCCCGCCGCCAATTGGGTGCCTTTGAAGCCATGCGCAACAAGTTGCAGGACAAATACGACTTTGAGTACGGCGAAGGCTGCCCGGAATTCACCCGTGATTTTGATGAACTGGTTTACCTGCTAGGTACTGTGGCGGGTCTTCAGGCTGTGGTGAATGACATTGCGTCCCAGCAAATGGTGGGTGTTCCCACCGACATTGCTCCGAAATCCGAACGTGCGCTCACTTGCATTTCAAATGCCAAGTGGTGGGGTGCCCCAAATGCCGCGCGCGCCGTGGTGTGGAGCATTTTACCTGGCGCGTCTGAAGGAAAAGACGTGTGGGGCACCTTCAACTTGTCCATGCTGATCGGTGAGCGCCAGGGCGTCCGCCTTTCCCACGTGATGTATGGTTTGTCTGCGCTGGCTGTGGGCGATACAACACGATTCCGCGATGCAACCAAGCGGTTCGCGAATGTAAAAGACTACAAGCCAAGCGAGCAATACGCCTTGGTTGAAGGAATTTCCGTTGCTGTGATGACCAACCTTTCCGACCGTTACTGGACAGAAAATGTAGGCACTCGAACCCCTGTGGGCAGCATGGGAAAATATTGGGATGAAGAAGCCGCGATGCCTGAAGGCATGAACGTGGACGATCTGTTGAACTAAGTTTTTGCAAACAACAGGCCAGGTGCAACCTCTAGCAAACGCATTTGGGCAGCAAAAACACAATCGTGGGAGACCAGAGACAATGAAATTGAAAATCAGAGCAATTACCGCAGGCCTTGGCTTGGCCTTGATGGCATCTGCCTCACCGGCTTTGGCCAAACAGAAAGTGTGCGTATTCGACATCCTGGGTGCAGGTGGCGACGTGTTCAACCTGAGCAAGGATTACGTACTGGCCGCCAAGGGTTTTGGTGCTGACCTGGAGCTTGAAGCATTCACGGACGAAAAAATTGCCTCCGAGAACTTCAAGACTGGTCAGTGCGACATACTGGTTGCAACCTCCTTTCGCACGCGTGCCTACAATTCCGTGGCGGGCTCAATAGACGCCCTTGGTGCTGCATCCGTTGTGAAAGACGGCAAGGTAGACATGCCGTTGAGCTACGAAGTGGTCAAGCGCACAATCCAGTTGTTCGCAGGCCCCAAGGCGGATGTCTTGATGACCCAAGGCAACTACCAGGTGGCAGGTATCTTCCCGTTCGGTGCTGCGTACCTGTACGTGAAAAGCCGCGACATCAATTCAGTTGAAAAACTGGCCGGCAAAAAAATTGCCTCATTTGACTACGATTCCGCCCAGAAAGAAATGATCTCAAAAGTAGGGGCCTCCCCTGTGTCTGCTGACATTTCCAACTTTGGCGCCAAGTTCAACAACGGTTCTGTGGACATTATTGCCGCGCCTGCCGCAGCCTACAAACCTTTGGAGCTGTACAAGGGCTTGGGCACCGCGGGTGCCATTGTTCGTTTCCCCGTGGCCGTGTTGACTTATCAACTAATCGCCAACAAAAGCAAATTTCCCGAAGGTTTTGCACAAAAATCGCGCGATTACTGGTCCAGGAAATTTCCCGCCGGCATGCAGATCATCAACAATGCTGAAAAAGGCATTCCAAACGGCGCATGGATGGACATTCCAGCTGCCGATTCTGTGAAATACACAATTTTGCTGCGTGAATCACGTGTAAGCCTTGCCAAGGGTGGATCTTACGATCCCAAAGCGCTTAACATCATGAAGCAAATCCGTTGTAGCGTGAACCGCGCAGACTCCGAGTGCTCAACAAAAACTGAACTGTAAACCCAGCAAGGCGAATACTATTTAATTCGCCGTCCGCCATGGCAGTGAAGGGGGCTCGATGTTGCCCCCCTTTTTATTACCTTTAAACAGCTATTTAGAGCAGTCAACTGTCAAGTTGACGCTGACAAGGATCCGTTATGCAGAGTTCCGCCGGTAAAAAGTGGTTTGGTCGTACATCCTCCGAGTGGCTTTCCAGCCTTCCCATCTTTTCCCTTTTGTTACTTACCCTGATTATCGGTACCGGTGAAATGGTACATGGCCAATTGCTTCGCCTTGGCGAACGCATGTTTGGTGACCCTGCAAATCAGGTGCAGTACTTTTTGTTGCGTGCAGATCCATCTGCACCAAGCTGTGAAGCCAATCCCGATATTGATGCACTGGTGGCCAAACAAGCGGCCGATGCGGAAACCGCACCGCAATCCGATCTTGACCTGTTGTTTGGTGATGTCGCAATTGACCCCAATGAAATACGGATGTCGCTGGAGGCCGCGCGTGATCAGTGCCGCGAACGCTTCGCCGTCTACGAGCGAGTCAGCAAAGCCATCACGCCCGAAGTGGAAGTGTTTCGTGAAATCGAAACTGGCTTCTTCGGCATATTCAAGTTTGGTACTGAGAACCGCCCGCTGATACTGTTGATCATGGTCGCCATTGCAGCCATTTCAACCACCAAGCAATTCCACCACATCAACTTGCGCCCGCCGCGTACCAAGAAAGACTTCCAAGTCTATTCACTGGCCATGCTGGGTGCAAACCTGTTGATGACAATTTCGGCTACTTATTACCTGAAGCTTCAATACGACTCAGGTGTTGCAGTTGAAAACCCGCTAATTAGCATCATTGCAATTGCCTTGTTTGCAGCATTGTCTTTCATCAGTTTGAAAGATGTGCTGAAAATACCGGCACAGGCCGAAGAGGGCGGCAGCTACGGCATGGGCTTGCTGAGCATTCCACTTTACGCCTTCATGGCGCTGAATGCGGGCATCAGCTTTTTCATGGACGACTACATTGCCGGTTTGGCCATCTATTTTGGCCAAATCACCGAGCTGTCCAGCATTTTCCTGAACCTGGCCCTGTATTTGTGGGCGGGTATGTTGCTCAAGCAAACCCGCGTGGTGTCCTTGTTCATGGACATTCTGCGCCCTTGGAAACTGCCACCTGAAGTATTCACCTACATTGTGCTGTTGGCCGCTGCCGTGCCTACAGCCTACACCGGTGCTTCCGGTGTGTTCGTGATTGCAGCCGGCGCCATCGTGTACCGCGAGGTACTGGCCGTGGGTGCACGCCGCCACTTTGCCCTAGCCGCAACCGCAATGTCTGGCTCCTTGGGCGTGGTACTTCGTCCTTGTTTGCTCATCGTTGTTATTGCTGCATTGAACAAAGAAGTCACCACCAGCGAACTGTATGGTTGGGGTTTGTTCGTGTTTATTCTCACGTCCACCATTTTTATGATCATTGCGCTGCTCAAAGCAGAGGGGCGGGTCACGGAACGTGCCAAAGCCAAGGAAGCATTGCCGCAATCGCTGCGAGCCCTGGTGCCGGTCTCGCCATATATCTTGATCGTGATGCTGGTCGTGTATGGCTATGAGTATCTGCTGGATACCAAGCTAGACGAATTCACCGCGCCAGTCATGCTGCCCGTGATCATGTTGTTCGTCATTATTTTCGACAAGCTGCGTGGCGGCCCAACGAAAATAGGTGGGGACACCCCTGCCGAGAAGAAAAAGAACAAGCAGGGGCTGGAAGTTGCCGTTCGCAGTGCCACCAATGAAACCATTGGCCACATAGGTGCGCTGATCATGTTGATGGCCTTGTCCATCAGTGTGGGTGGCATGATCGAACGTTCAGGCTTGATGAGCGTGGTGCCCGCTGAAATGGGCAGCATCTGGATGGCGCTGACCATCTTCATGTTCATGATGGTGTTCATCGGCATGGTCATGGACCCGTTTGGTGCGGTTATTCTTGTTTCCGCCACGGTGGCGCCAATTGCTTACAGCAATGGCATTCACCCGGTTCACTTCTGGATGATCGTGATCACCGCCTTCGAATTGGGTTACCTCTCGCCGCCTGTGGCGCTGAATCAATTGCTTGCAAGGCAGGTGGTGGGTGAAGCGGAAATGGACAAAGCCGCTGAGGAAACCAAACACAAACCGTTCTACTACAGGTACGAGCGTTGGTTGTTGCCGGTTTACACCCTGTTCATTGGTTTGCTCATCGTAACTTATGGTGGCCAGGCCTTGATCAACAACGCCGACAACCTAAAGCCCGCAAGTCACTTCCTGGGGCTTGATCAATTGCGCCCATCTGTGTTGGATCAGGCACCGGTACTGACCGTAGACCCCAAGCCAGCCGTCGAGGAATCAGCCATTAAGGCGCCGCAGCCTCAGCCTGACCTGACTGTCGAAGACACACCACCCGCTGCCGTCCAAGCTGAACCGGAAGCGCCAGCCGTTCCAGTGGCCCCGGCAATGCCCGCCATCCTGGTGCAAGCCGAGGTAACAGAGGCGGTTAGCAACTGGGCCGCGGCATGGAGTGCGCGCGATGTGGAAGGCTACCTCAGCTTTTATTCTGCTGACTTCGAGTTGCCTGGCGAGCTTGGTCGTTCCCAGTGGGAAAGCCAGCGCCGCGAACGGGTTGCCAGCAAGTCCAATATTGAAGTGGACATCAGCAACTTGAATGTACAGCTGAATGGCGATGAAGCAACGGCTGAATTTGACCAAAACTACAAGGCTGACAAATATTCAGACAATGTGCGCAAAACACTGCGTTTGAAGAAAGAGGACGGTCGCTGGAAGATTTTGACGGAACAAGTACGCTGAACTGAATTGATGTAATCCTGAGGCATGGGAACCGAGTGTTGGATATCTACACTCAATGACCAGTTAAACCCCAGGATTACACCTTGCGTAGCGAGTTAACGAATCAGCGAATATCACGGTCTTCGCAACAAGTTGGCGATGCATTGCCACTTCGTCGGAAATCGAACAACGACTCCTCTCGCGTCAGCCACATCAATCGACAATTGAATTTGATCATGCAGCGCGTCACGATCACAACCGATCAATCGCCAACAGACCTCGGAAATCAAAAAGTAAACGTTGTCCAGTTTGAACAAGATTGCCGCAGACGCAGAATTATGCGGTCCGGGTGTTGTTCAGAAAGTGGAGGATGAATTCGCCAGCCTGAAGTTAAGACTTTTTCCCCCATCAATTGAACTTGCAATAAGGCAGACTCAAGATTATCTTGCCAAACTGCTGGGTAGTTATTCAGCCTACCTTGCCTTGAAAGCTTCGGAAAGCAATCCGATGGTGCATGGTATTCAGTCCCCCGTTTGGTGTGCGTGTTTCCGCGCTTCACGCCTGTATCGAATGCAACGATCTCGAAATGGCCAGATCACTTTTAAGCAAGGGATCAACACAAGACATCGCCTTCTCTTTCAACGGACGAGATTACGATGCTGTCAATTATGCGCTGGAGCTTGGCCGTACTGAAATAGTCGCATTGCTATTGAATTTTTGATGAGGGAGGCAGCCAATCAAATGGTCTCTCGGGCAGGAATCGAACCTGCGTTTACCCCTTAGGAGGGGGTTGTATTATCCACTATACGACCGAGAGTCATCGCCGAGATGCAGCAAGGCGCATTTTACACCCCAACTTGAGTCTGCCTTGGGCAAATCAAGTTCCAATTTATAGATTTTGATGTGCATTAAAGTCTAAATTTACAAAAAATCAAATATTCACCAAGAGCTAATCAAAAAATATATCGACAAATCAATCGGTTAAAAATTACGCGCTGCTGGCATGCAGACTGCACAACGTTTGGTGTCACACACAAACAAAAAAGAGGCAGAACATGGAACAGCAGAACCTGACACAGCAACATGAAATCAGCATTCAATTCACTGATGAGGCTTCGGCACCACTGACCCCGGCCCAGCTACAAACGCTGGAAACTTTGTTAAAGACCCAGCAATCCCGATTGACCCACTTTGTGCGCAAGCATCTGCGTCGTGAAGATTACGTCGATGATCTGATTCAGCAAACCCACATGGCGGCATTCAGAAACTGGGCCGGTTTTCGCGGAGAGTCCAAGCCCGAAACCTGGTTATTCGGCATCGCATTGAATCTTGTCAAAAACTTTCGCTACCGCGACACCAGTTATCGTTTTCAGGACGATGATTTTGATGAGCAGATCAGCATGATCCCGGCAGATTCCTTTTGTGAACCCGAGGAATCGCTCATGCGTCAGGAACGCATGGAGTCCTTGAAGCAAGCAATTGATCATTTGCCCTCCAAAATGCAAAACGTTGTCCAGTTGGTACTGTTGGACGGCTTTACGTACCAGGACGCCGCCATGGAGCTGGATTTGCCGATTGGCACCGTTCGTTCACGTTTGTCCAGGGCCAGAGACATGCTCCGTGTTGAGGTCATGGGACACTCTGAGTCTACGCATTAATGTTGATTCGGGATCACCTCCTGCGGTGTAACTAACCCTGAGGGGTGATTCGATCCAGGGATTCACGCTGCACAATAGTGGTTGGTTTTCAATCCTGTGCGCGGCACCCTGTATGACTGAATTGACCTTGTGCATTGAATCTCAAGAATTGAGAAGTCGACTTCGAGCCGCTGCATTGCTTATGCGGGCAACCGTGTACGAGCTGTCTCTTGATGATTTGTTGGCAAAGCGGAATCTGCCAGCCCATTGGGTTTTGGTTGATCACGGACTGGATGAACTTGGCGGATTAATTCAAAGGTTCAAGGAGCAAGGACGCAAACCCGAAGCCCAGATCATTCGATTTATTGACAAACCCTGGCAAAGCTACGTTTATCATGACATCCCAATTTTTGCCTCCATCGTTCGGCCTGTAGATCCCTTGGCTGCAGTTCACATTCTTGAAAAGTTGATTGCAACCAAACCCCTCCAGTTTGGCTTGAAAGTGCCTGTAATCGATGATTTAGGTCCTTATTCAGCAGACTTTATTCGCTCCTTACCCATGCAAAACGCGGTGTCGCAGCTTCAGTTGCTCAAGCGATTGCCTGTAGACACCGTGCTGATAGGCCCCACGGGTGCTGGCAAAGACACGGCGGCACGCTGGTTACATGCGCAGTCCGGGGTGAAGGGTGAGTTCATCCATGTAAACTGCGCTGCCCTGCCTGAGCAATTGTTTGAAGCGGAGCTGTTCGGGGTCATGGCGGGGGCCTTCACGGGGGCTCAAAAGGATCGCCCCGGTAAACTTGAGTCGGCCAACAACGGTACGTTGTATTTGGACGAAATGGACAGCCTTCCCTTGTCTTGCCAGGCCAAACTGTTAAACGCCTTGCAATACAGGGGGGCGATCAGATTGGGGGGCAACGTTTTTTACGAATCCAGTTTCAGGGTTATTGCCTCAACCAAGGCCAGTTTGCCTGATCTGGTTCGGCAAAATAAATTTCGTGAAGACCTGCACTTCAGGTTGAGCGTGTCTCAAGTTAGAATTCCCGCTTTGGCCGAGCGTCTTGAAGATATCATTCCACTGTATCGCCGTTTTTTGGATCAAGTCTCTGTTCAATTTGGGTTGGAAGTGCCCTCCTTAAGTGTTGAGGAATGTGATGAGCTTTTAAGCAAGCCTTGGCCTGGTAACGTACGAGAACTTCATGCATTTGCCCAACGGCATGTGATCGGATTGGGGTCACCTTGTGACGATGCAGTTGATCTTGAGAAAGATGCGGCTGGGTTGAAGCAGAGGCTCCTTGCATTTGAAAGAGCGGTGCTTATTCAGGCACTCCAAACGCATGGTGGCTGTGCCCGTTTGGCCAGCGAAAGCCTGGGAATTCCATTGCATTCCATGTATTACAGAATGAAACGTTTCGATCTGTTGGAGAAAGTTGTGAACTATTCTGAAAATAGAGCCACATAAAAAAAACCAATAGGCATTTTATTTATGATCAATCCGAATTTCAACTCCATTCAGGCATCGGGTCTTGGCCTTGGGCAGGCAAGCGAGGCAGTTTCTCCCGTACGAAACACCTTCCAGAATATCTTGGCTCAGGTTGCCGAACGGCCGCTAAAACCTGTCGGGGTTCAACAATTTGCCGGGGTTGAGAAAAGAAGTTTGGCTTATCAGGTTCACAGCGACACCGCTGAAATGCGTTAATTTTTCACCACTCTGATCAAGGCTTAAAGTGCCACTTGCCGTCCCTCAAAATTGGATTCTTGTTGATGGTTGCCCGGTTGAGGGCTTGGGTCAAGGTGAGTTGTTGCAGTCTGCCAATGCTCCGTTTGATTTTATCGCTAAAATCGTATTAAACAGCTACGAACGTAACTGTCTTAGGGATTGGTTGGCGCATCGATGGAAATCGGCTTCTCTGAAGCAGGCTTCACTGTCTCTGCATGGAGACCTTGGCTTGGTGGTTACTTTGCATTTTAACGAGAAGAGTTTGTGTGATGCCAAAGACAGGTTTGGGGCATGGTTGTCTGCGGTGTTGCTTGATCGGGAAAGTGCGATTAATTCTCGCAAATAATGTCAAAAAGTCAGGTGACATTAACTGCGATCATTTTTGTGTTTGAAGTAAGTTTGTTTGTAAGCAAATGCTATTTGAACAAATGTGTTGAATTGAGACACGATTAGATTGGCGTTGTTGGTAGTAATTTCGATGCATATTCTCAGGCAATTGTCATGATCTGAAACCGCAAGTGACACACCTTCAGGTAAGTCACTTGATACCTCGGAGAATATCGACATCGCCTTTCTTAGTTGGTCATCTTGTACCTGAAGCGACTTTCCCAAGCTGAATATTCGAGCACTAACTCTGCAGCCTGATTCAGGAATTTGTTGCAGTTCAACGGTAAAGTTTTGTTCAAAATCAATTCGATAGCCATCTGTTTCGGCGCATTGCTCTATATCGTGAGTGCGCATTCCCAGCGACTCAAGGATTTTGTTCAATACATCATGGTGACTCTTCGACAGATCAGTCATTAGTCCATGTACAAATCGTAAATTGATTTAAGTTGCGCACGCGATCTCGAAATTCTGGAGCGCACTGTGCCAATTGGAATGCCCAGAATGTCGGCGGTTTCTTGGTAAGAGTTACCGTGTTGTACAACCAGAATCAGGGTTTCACGCAGATCATTGGGTAAATTGCCAATTGCTGACTCCAGTTTGATGCTGAACTCGTTTTTCATGCAATGTTGCATGGGGTCTGAACCCTCTGCTTGCTCAAGTTCCAGGTCTTCATCGGAGGTAAAATGAAACTTGTATTGAGGGGAACGCCGAGCTGTGTTGCGAATGATGTTCAGTGCGATGCCGAACAACCAGGTGGCCCTTTTTGCATCGCCTCGAAAGCTGTCCCAGCAGCAGTAGGCCTCGATCAAGGTTTGTTGAAAAATGTCTTCCGCCGCATTTTCGTCCCGAAAGTGCTTAACGATGAAATTGCGCAGGCGTTTTTCCTGCTTCGCAACCAGTAGCTCGAATTCAGAGCGTGTGGTCTCCAGCTTTGCCCTAGAGCACCTATGTATCGCAGTAATCTTTAATTTAGGTGCAATTGTTTTCATGTCGAGCCTTTCTGCTTGAAACTGCAATGGATTCATGGTTGGTCTCGGCGAATTTTAAAATAACAGCACAGGGTATCAATCTCGTCAAAAATCTGAATTAGGTGTCACCTGATAGAGGGTTTGGCCGAGTCGATTCTTTTGTTTTTTTTGGAAGTGTGCTAAACGCCAAATTAATAAAAGTTGTTTTCCTGACCTTGAGTGCGGGCGCGGTAGCAGATGGTTCCAGTGTTATCCGAAATGAATTCAAATTATTGGTATCATCAAGCGGTCATTGAATTATCAGGTTGTCATGAGCCAGTACCAAGAATCGTCCATCCGCGTCCTTAAAGGGCTAGAGCCAGTCAAGCAGCGCCCCGGCATGTACACCCGCACCGATTGCCCCTTGCACATTATTCAAGAGGTGATTGACAACGCAGCCGATGAGGCCCTGGGTGGCTTTGGTTCAAGAATTACGGTGACCATTCACACCGATGGCAGTGTGTCGGTACAAGACGAAGGGCGGGGTATTCCGATCGGCCTGCACCCCGAAGAAAAGGTTGCGGTGATTGAGTTGGTGTTCACTCGCCTGCACGCCGGTGGCAAGTTCAACAAGGCCGATGGTGGTGCGTATCGCTTCTCGGGTGGTCTGCACGGCGTAGGTGTATCTGTCACCAATGCCTTGTCGACCCGGCTTGAGGTAAGTGCCGTTCGCGACAAACAAGTGGGTACGCTGGTATTCAGTGGTGGCGATGTGATCGAACCCCTGAAAGTGCGCCCCCAAACCAGCGGTGACCCCAAAAAGGGCACCACCGTGCGCGTGTGGCCCGACCCGCAATATTTTGATTCAGCAATACTGCCCCTGAATGAAGTGGATCGCCTGCTGCGCAGCAAAGCTGTGTTGCTCAAGGGCGTTGAAGTGGTGTTGGTGACCGAGAAAACCGGTGAGGCCAAACGCTGGAAATTCGACGATGGACTACGTGGTTTTTTGAAAGAAGAGCTACTGGACCGCGAACTGGTGGCCCCGATGTTCAGTGGAGACCTAAGCGTGGATGTGCTGCGCGATGAGGGTTTTGCCGAAGGCGAGGGAGCAGCCTGGGCCTTGGCGTTTGTGGCCGAAGGCGCCCCTGTGCGCGAAAGCTATGTGAACCTGATTCCTACTTCCGCAGGCGGCACGCATGAGTCGGGTCTGCGCGAAGCAGTTTTTCAAGCCATCAAGGCGTTTTGTGAAATGCATTCACTGATGCCCAAAGGCATCAAGCTGATGCCCGATGACATATTTTCCAAAGCGAATTTTGTGTTGTCGGCCAAGGTGCTTGATCCGCAGTTTCAGGGGCAGATCAAGGAACGCCTGAACAGCCGCGATGCAGTGCGGCTGGTGTCGTCGCTGGTGAAGCCCGCGTTCGAGTTGTGGTTGAACCAGCACGTGGAAGACGGCAAAAAAATTGCCGAGCTGGCCATCAAGCAGGCGCAGGCCCGTTCACGCGCAGCGCAAAAAGTTGAGAAACGCAAAAGTTCTTCCGTGGCTATTTTGCCCGGCAAATTAACCGACTGTGAAAGCACCGACATTACTTTGAACGAAGTATTTTTGGTTGAGGGTGATTCAGCGGGCGGCTCGGCCAAGATGGGCCGTGACAAAGAATTTCAGGCGGTGTTGCCCTTGCGTGGCAAGGTGCTCAATGCTTGGGAAACCGACAAAGACCGCCTGTTTGCCAACCAGGAAATTCACGACATTGCAGTGGCCATTGGTGTAGACCCACATGGCGTGAACGACAGCCCCGATTTAAGCGGTTTGCGCTACGGCAAAATTTGCATTCTTTCAGATGCCGACGTAGATGGTTCGCACATTCAAGTGTTGTTGCTCACCCTGTTTTACAAACATTTCCCGGCGTTGATTCGTAGCCAGAACTTGTACGTGGCCCGCCCGCCACTTTTCCGAGTGGATGTGCCCGCACAGGGCAAGAAGCCTGCACGCAAACTGTATTGCCTGGACGAAGCCGAGCTTTACGCGGTGCAGGATAAACTCGGCAAGGAAGGCGTGAAAGAGGCGAATATCAAGATTTCACGCTTCAAGGGTTTGGGTGAAATGAACGCCGAGCAGTTGTGGGAAACCACCTTGAACCCCGACACGCGCCGCTTGTTGCCAGTTACTTTGGGCAGCATGGACGTAGACCAAACCAATGCCATGATGCACATGCTGATGGGCCGCACAGAAAGTGGTGCTCGCCGCACCTGGCTGGAAGACAAAGGCAATTTGGTGGAAGTGGATATCTGATTTTTTTCAGGGCTACTTGAAATCACGCGAAGGCGTTTGCAGTTGCGCAAGCAGGTCGGTGTAGTCCACCAGCCTGCGGGCCACCAAATTGCACACTTCACCTTCGCGCTGCCAAATACCAAACACCCCCATGATTTGCGCGTTGCGCAGCACCTGCCGCTGTTCTTCGGCCAGGCTGTTCCACACAATCACATTCACATTGCCGGTTTCATCTTCAAGGTTTAAAAACACAGTGCCGTGTGCAGTGGCTGGGCGCTGCCGGTGGGTCACAATGCCGCAGGCCCGCGCCAGCCTGCCGTTGGGGTAGGTGCGCAATTCTTCAACCTGCCTTATTTTGTAAGGTGCCAGTTGTTTGCGCAAAAATGAAATGGGGTGGCGCTCAAGGCTTGCACCTGTGGCACGGTAATCGGCCAGCATGTTTTCCAGTTCGCTGGCTTTGGGCAATTCAAGCGGTGTTTCATTGCTGCGAGTGTTGGCCAACAAATTTGTTTGATAAAGTCGGCCTGTTTCTGTGGCGGCTGTTTGCCACACGGCTTGGCGGCGGTGCCCCGCCAGTTGTTCCAGCGCATTGGCATCGGCCAGCACAAGCAAATCAGCACGGTCAAGCTGCGCGCGTTTGCCCAAGTCTTCCACGCTTTCAAACAGGCCTTGTTCGCGGGCTTGAACAATGCGCAAGGCTGCTTCGTTTTTCAGGCCATTCACCCGGTTTAAACCCAGGCGTACAGGAAGCAGGGTGTGGTGGTATGTGGCAATATTGTTTGTGTCAGTTTCCAGCTTGCTTTCCATTGCACTGCATTGCACATCCACGGGCTGTACTTTCACACCATGCCGTTGCGCATCTTGAATCAATTGCGAAGGCGCATAAAACCCCATGGGCTGGGCGTTCAGCAATCCACACAAAAATGCATCAGGGTGGTGGCATTTCAACCAGGCCGACGCATACACCAGCATGGCGAAACTGGCCGCATGGCTTTCCGGAAAACCATATTCACCAAAGCCTTCCATTTGCTTGAAAATGCTTTCAGCAAACTCGCGGGTGTAGCCGCGTTCTATCATGCCACCCACCACGCGTTCATAAAAATGGTGAAGGCCGCCCTTGCGCTTCCAGGCGGCCATGCCGCGGCGCAATGCATCGGCTTCACCCGGCGTAAAGCCTGCGGCCAGAATGGCCACTTGCATCACCTGTTCCTGAAAAATCGGAATTCCCTTTGTGCGGCCCAATGCCTGTTTCAATGCATCGGAAGGGTAGTCCACTGCCTCCAAACCCTGTCTGCGTTTCAAAAAAGGGTGCACCATACCACCTTGAATGGGGCCGGGCCTCACAATGGCAACCTGAATCACCAGGTCGTAATACTCTCGGGGCTGAAGGCGGGGAAGCATGCCCATTTGCGCACGGCTTTCAATTTGAAATACACCCACGGTGTCGGCCTTGCACATCATGTTGTAAGCTGCGCTGTCTTCAGCCGGTATGGTTTGCAAGGTTCGGGGTGCGCCTAGTTTTTTCTGCAGTTCGTCCAGTGTCATGCGAATGGCGCTAAGCATGCCAAGCGCCAGTACATCTACCTTCATCAGGCCCATGGCATCCAGGTCGTCTTTGTCCCACTGAATCACGCTGCGGTTTGGCATGGATGCGTTTTCAACAGGTACCAGTTCAGTCAGGCTGTCGCGCGCAATCACAAAGCCGCCTGTGTGTTGCGACAAATGTCGCGGAAAGCCCAGCAATTCATCGGCCAAATGTATGCAATGTTGTAGTGCAGGTTGGCGCACATCAACGCCCGCTTGCACCATGTGGTCTACACTCATGTTGCGGCTGTAGCCGCCGTCCTGTGATTTGGCCAGTCGCTCAATTAACCCGGCATCAAGCCCCAATGTTTTGCCCACATCCCGCAGCGCCGAACGTGGCCTGTACACCACCACGCTGGCGGCCAATGCTGCCCGGTCACGGCTGTATTTCTGGTAAATGTATTGAATCACTTCTTCGCGACGTGTGTGTTCAAAGTCCACATCGATGTCGGGTGGCTCGTTGCGTTCGCGACTAATAAAACGCTCGAACAGTACGGCCATTTTGTCGGGGTTTACTTCAGTAATGTGCAGGCAATAACACACCACGGAATTGGCAGCAGATCCACGCCCTTGGCACAGAATATTGCGCGAGCGTGCAAAACGAACAATGTCGTAAACCGTTAAAAAGTAGGCTTCAAATTTCAGCTCTTCAATCAATTGCAATTCATGTTCAATCTGCTTTTGAACTTTGGCCGGCACGGTACTGCTATAGCGTTGGGTGGCCCCTTGTTCTACAAGCTGGCGCAAGTATTGTGTGGGCTCCAGGCCTTCAGGGCTGATTTCACGGGGGTACTGGTAGCGCAACTCATCCAGCGAAAACACACACTGCGCTGCCAGTGTTGTGGTTTGTTCAAGCAAGGTTTGCGGGTAAATTTGGGCAAGCATCTGCAAGGGTTGCAGGCAACGTTGCGCATTCGTTTCCAGAAATGGTTTGGCCTCGTTCAGGCTGCAGTTCAATCGAATGGCGGTGACTACATCGTGCAGGTTTTTTCGTTCGCTTGAATGCATCACGGGCAGGTTGCTGGCCATTAATTCAACATGGTGCAAATGGGCCAAAGCCTGCAAGTGCAGCAACCATGCTTTGTCGAAACCACGGCGCTGCAAATTGCACACCAGGTGCATGCGGCCAGTGAAACGCTTGGCACACCAGCTTAACAGGGCCGGAAAATTTTCTTTGTTGCGTTCATCTGGCACCAGCAGCAATTGTAAGCCGGGTGGAATGTCGGCCAAGTCTTCGCGGGTAAACAGGTAATCGCCTTTGCATGCGCGGCTGCGTGCCTGCGTAATAAGCCTGCACAAGTGGGTGTAGCCGGTTTTGTTTTTCACAATCAAGGCAATGCGTTGTCCCGCGAACGAGCTGCTGTGCGCGAATACAAATTGAGCCCCCACCAGCAGTTGAATGCGGCATTCCCTGGCGGCCTGGTGTGCGCGAACAATGCCTGCAAGCGAACATTCATCGGCAATACCAATGGCGGTGTAACCCAAAGCCTTGGCCTGTTGCACCAGTTCTTCCGGGTGCGACGCACTTTTCAAAAAACTGAAGTTGCTCAAGGCCAGCGCCTCGGCAAAGCGCGTTGGGCTATTGGGGGCTTGGTTCATGCAAAGTAACCGTGTAAAAACCACCGCGAATTGTCTTCAAGCAGGTCTTGGTACAGCCACACCACACTGGAATTGCTGTCGCGTGCGCAGTAGTAATCTCGTTTGCAGGGTTGGGCATCCCACCAGCCAAACTCAACACGTTCGGGGCCGCTGAGCAATTGCCATGGGCCACCCGCTTGCCACCCTGGGGCTCTGCCGTGCAGGGGTTTAGGCTGCGGTAACAGCCACAAAGGCCTTGGCGCGCTGCAGGGTAGGGTGGTGGTGTTCAGTTCAGGGGCGTGTGTTTTTTCTCCTTTTTTCAAAGCAATGTTTGTATTTTTAAGCAATGGGGTGTGTTGCAGCACAATGCTGCATTCTGGCCTGGGGTCACTTTCTGTTGCTGCAAATAACACGGTTTGTTCACCCAAGCGGGCACGCAGCACGTCGCAGGTGTTGTCCCAATTGCGGGTGCCTTCTGCAGGGTCAGGCAAAAAACTGTTGTTCACATTGGGTAGCAATTCACTGTATGCGCAGTGCACTCGAAGGTTGCGTATGTCGTCGTGAAACTGCATTTGCCCCAGTTGGTGGTGCAGCAGGCGTTTCCATGTTTGAAGGCAATCGGTTGCTTGTGCACTTCGAAGGGGCAAAACTTCTTCGCCGTGTGCATGAATGAAGGCCCAGTGTAATTCACGCGTGCCGCGTTTTTGTTGGTGAAGCCATTGGCACACCGCTTCAAGCAGGGTTTGAGCATGGTGTTCAATCAGCTCAAGCCTGTCACTGTGAAACGGCAATTCTTTTTCTTTCTCGAACGTGTTGGCAGGTTTGTGTGCAACGGCGGTTGGTGCCAATTTGTTTTGCAAATCAAAACCTGAGTCAAGTTCAGCCAATGCCTGTGCGCCAAAGCGTTTTAAAAAACCATCGCGTGGCAAGCGCCACAAATCGCCAAGGCGCGCAAAACCGCATTGTCGCCAGGTGGTTTGCAATTTTGTGTCGCAATCAAGTACTGAAATTGGCAAGGCCTGCAAGCTGTTTTCATTGAAACTGTTGTTATTGAAATTAAGCATGGCCAAAAAATCTTCTTGATTGCGTGCAGGTGCGCACTTGCTGAGCCACCATGCGCCAGTTGCAGTGTGGTGGTTGGCCAGCTGCAATTCATCAAGAAATTCTTCTGTGCCTTGCCACAACTGCGAAAGCAAAGCCTGTGCACCACCAAATAACCTGAAGCTGCTGTGTACTTCAACCAGCCAACCCGCGTATTCACGGTGTTGGTCTTGCCGCCAACACACCACCGGGCTGTAATGTGCGGCCAACTCAAACAGTGAATTGGCATCAAATTGCGATTTGACTTCCTGTGGGTTGCGGGGTTGCTTGAAAGTTTGTTTGTAACTCAGGGCGATCCAGCGCACGAACAAGCTCCTGTGAGTGCGGGGTGTTTGGCAAAGCACCTTGTGGTTTTGGTAAATCAATCAGGATCGATCGTTCGAGCACAGGGCCCCTGCGTTTGATCAAATGCACACGCAAGCTATTCGGGCTTTGTGCGGCAAGGCACAAGCGTAGGGAGGCCGGTGAGGGCTGCACTTGTGCCCGAATGGGCCGAAACACGAAACTTAAACCCTGTGAACGGGTGGCCTGGTACTGCAAGCGGCGCAGCACGGTAGGGCTGCACAATGTTTTTTCTTCAGGCAGCCACATAAAAAGGGCACCGAAGGAATCGCTTTGCAGCACTTGTTCAATCGCCCATAACCTGTCTTGGGGTTTGTCGGTGTGGATTAAATGGACTTGATTTAAAGCCACGCCAAACTGTTCAAATACCGGTGTGAGTGGAAGCAATGGCGCACCAATCAACACCAGCTTTTTTTGCTCCAGTGAAAGCTTGCGCAACACCGGCATCAGAAAGCGAAGTTCGCCAATGCCGTGGTGCTTCAGCAGCAGTTCAATCAGATTGCGGGTGGGCCAGCCACCCCCCGGCAGTTGCTGGTCAAGATGTACATACCCGCTGGGTATGCGGGTGCTGTTGTCGCTGCCGTGCTGGTGGGCCCGCCACAGGCCAGGGTGAATGTTGGCAAGATCGAACGACACAACAACCCCCTGACACTGCTTTTTAGTGCAATTACTGCTTTTTAGTGCAACTGGCCCTGGCGAATCAAACCAACAGCCAAGCCTTCAATGGCAAACGTTTCTGTGCGAAGGTCCACTTTGATGGGAGCAAAATCGCTGTTCTCGGCTTGCAGCTCAACCACATGGCCTTTCTGGAAAAAACGTTTCACGGTAACGTCGTCGTTCACGCGTGCCACCACCACTTGGCCAGCACGTGCAGTGCTCATTTTTTTCACAGCCAGTAAGTCGCCGTCCATGATGCCGATGTCTTTCATGGACATGCCGCGTACTTTCAGCAGGTAATCGGGTTTGTCGGGAAAAAGCGTTGGGTCAACAGGAATTTGTTTTTCCACATGTTCTTGCGCAAGAATGGGGCTGCCCGCTGCAACACGGCCAATCAGCGGCAGTTGTATGAACTGCTCCACTACCTTGCCAACCGTTTCTTCAAGGCCTTCAGCGTATTCGCCCAGCAGGCGAATGCCGCGCGATGTGCTTGCATCCAGTGCAATCACGTTTTTCTTGGCCAAGGCCTGTAAGTGATCTTCAGCGGCGTTGGCCGAGCGAAAGCCCAATTGCCGTGCAATTTCAGCGCGGGTGGGGGGCCTGCCAAATTGGGCAATTTGGTCGCGGATTAAATCAAGAATTTCTTGCTGGCGAGCAGTTAAACCTTTCATGGCACCAATCTCGAGTTGACATGCTGTGATTATATACAGTAAATAAGAACTTGCAAACTTATTTGCCTGAATCCAATTTGGGGCGTGCCGAGTAATACATACATCTTCGGGAGAGACAGCCTGGGAGACACGGCCACAAGCGGGGCGACAAAGGTCGCATCCGCGGCCAACCTCACAAAACCAGCCGCTCACCTACCTTGCATTGGGTATTTTTTCCCGGCTTCACACCACCCTCTCCCTGATTCACCTGCCAGATCCTGCGATAATAAACGCGTAGTAACAACCCGGTGATTCATGTCCATGCTTGTCGTTCTTTCCCCAGCCAAATCGCTCGATTACGAAACACCCTTGTCCGTTCAAACCAGCACCCAGCCTCAATTTGTTGAGCAGGCAGCGCAGTTGGTGGAGATTCTTCGCCCCATGAGCCCGGCTGATATTTCTGGACTCATGTCGGTTTCCGACAAGCTGGGTGTGCTTAACGCAACCCGTTACACCGAGTGGTCGACCAAGTTCACCAAGAAAAATTCGCGCCCTGCCTTGCTGGCTTTCAATGGCGATGTATATGATGGTTTTGATGCCAAAACCCTGAATGAAGAGGGCTTGGCTTTTGCACAAAAACATGTGCGCATTTTGTCGGGCCTGTACGGCATTTTGCGCCCGCTCGATTTAATGCAACCTTATCGTCTTGAAATGAGCACGAAGCTGCCCAACCCGGCCGGAAAAGACTTGTACGCCTACTGGAAACAAACCGTGGCGCCAGCCTTGAACAAAGAACTGGGCCAGAAAGACCCGGCGTTGGTGAACCTGGCCTCGGATGAGTATTTCAAGTCGGTTGACACCAAGGTGCTGAATGCGCGCGTGGTCCAGCCCGTGTTTCAGGATTTCAAAAACGGTCAGTACAAAATCATCAGTTTTTTTGCCAAAAAAGCGCGTGGCTTGATGGCCCGCTACATCGTGGATCAACGCATCACTGAAGTAGAGCAACTGAAAAAATTCAAGGTGGCGGGTTATGCATTCGCTGCCGGGGAATCTTCTGAAAATACTTGGGTTTTTCGCCGCAAGGAAGCTTGATTTTGGCCATTACACGAATTTTGATCAGCAACGATGACGGTTACAGTGCCCCCGGTATTCTGGCTCTGCACGGTGCTTTGCTGGAACGCTTCGGCAACACGGTTCACCTGGAAGTGATGGCACCCGAACAAGACCGTTCAGGCGTTTCCAACGCACTTACCCTGGATCGGCCGCTGACCGTGCGTACCGCAGCCAACGGGTTCCGTTATGTGAACGGCACCCCGACCGATTGTGTGCATGTGGCCGTTACAGGTTTGCTGGAACAGCGGCCTGACCTGATCGTTTCGGGTATCAACAACGGCGCCAATATGGGTGACGACACCATTTACTCCGGCACAGTTGCCGCTGCCATGGAAGGCTTTCAGTGTGGTTTGCCAGCCATTGCCTTTTCTCTGGCGGGCAAAGGCTACGCCCACCTGGACAGTGCAGCCCGCGTTGCCGCTGAAATCGTAGACCGTTTTCTGAGCAACAAGCTGGGTCTGGAGCATTGCCTGTTGAACGTCAATATTCCGCCAATTGCTTACGATGACATGCAAGGTTACGAGTGCACCCGCTTGGGCAAGCGCCACCATGCCGAACCTGTTATTCCAACCCAGAATCCGAAAGATGAAACCGTTTACTGGATAGGCCCCCCGGGCGGGGCAAAAGATGCGGGCCCCGGCACCGACTTTTTTGCCGTCAAGCAGGGTAAAATTTCGATCAGCCCGTTGAAGGCTGATTTGACACACATTGAACAGATGAAAACCCTGGCCGACTGGTTATAACGACAGCATGGATCAAAAGCCCCGTTTCAAGCCGGCCCCCGCGCTGATTACCCAGTCAGCACGCAAGCTGGACCGGATCCCGGAACGCCTCGGTGGGTCAAGCCTGACCTCTGAGCGTGCACGCGGGCATCTGGTTCAAAAGCTAAAAACTTTGGGTATTGTGAATCCGCGTGTGCTGGATGTGATCGGCACAGTGCCCCGCCATCTTTTTGTGGACGAAGGCTTTGCTTCACGCGCTTATGACGATGCAGCCTTGCCCATTGGGCACCAGCAAACCATTTCGCGTCCCTTTACTGTGGCGCGTTTTGCAGAATATGCACTGGATGGCTGCAAAGAACTCGACAATGTGCTGGAAGTAGGCGCAGGCTGTGGTTACCAGGCAGCCGTGTTTGCAAACCTTGCCAAGCGGGTAGTCAGTATCGAGCGCATTGAGGCGTTGTACGACAAGGCCCAGCGCAATTTGAAACTCGCCGGTTTTCACAAAGTCAAAGTAATTCATGGCGATGGTTTGCTTGGTTTGCCCGCACAAGCGCCGTTTGATGTCATCATTGTGGCCGCTGCTGGTCTGGAAATTCCCCAGGCCCTGCTCAAGCAGTTGAAAGTTGGCGGGCGTCTGATCGTGCCCGTAGCAGATCACAATCAACAGAATTTGGTCATTGTGGACCGTCTTGCGGCTGACAAATGGCACCGTGAGAAAAAAGACTTGGTAAAATTCGTACCCCTGTTACAAGGAACTCGCATCGTATGAAACGTGGCGTATTTGAAAACCTCCCTTTGTTGGGTCACACACGTGCATTGGCTGTCGGTTTTGCAACCCTGATTTTTCTTGGCGCCTGTACTACAACTGGCAATCAAGCCCCGGTTGTAGACCGTTTGCCATCCAGGTCCTCTGATTCCGCAGTGGTCACTGATGGCATCTACACAGTCAAGGCGGGCGACACTTTGTACAGCATTGCCTTAGACTTCGGTCTGGACTGGCGTGAACTGGCCCGAGCCAACAATTTGAGCGATCCGGGCAAGTTGAGCATTGGCCAGAAATTGCGCGTGACCGGCGCGCCCGGCGCTGTGGCTGGCGGTTCAGCAAGCGGAACAATCACTGAAGACAGCGGCGTGGAAATTACGCCGATACCACCTGCAGGTGGAGCCAAGCCGATTGAGAACGCCCCGGCACCAGAAATCAAACCGCCTGCACCCACCGCGGTGACCCTGGGTTTTATCTGGCCTCATCCAGGTGAAATTGTGCAGGGCTACAAGCCCGGTGTGAACAAGGGCATCGACCTGACCGCCAAAGTAGGGGATCCCGTGCTGGCCTCGCAGGCCGGGCGTGTGGTGTATTCAGGCAATGCGCTTCGCGGCTATGGCAATTTGATCATTCTGAAACACGACAACAACTTGTTAACAGCCTATGCGCACAACAAAACCCTGTTGGTCAAAGAGGGTGAGCCAGTGACCAAAGGCCAAAGAATTGCCGAGGCAGGGCAGTCCGACACCGATCGTCCCAAGCTGCACTTTGAAGTGCGCAAGCAGGGCAAACCTGTTGACCCGATGGACTACCTCCCGGCCCGTTAATTTTTATCGAATGTAGCCATGGGCCGAAAAAAGAAAAAAGACCGCACACCTGTGGTGTTCCCACAGGTGCAAGTCACCATTGAATCCATTGACCTTGATGCAAACGGCATTGGTCATGTGGATGGCAAGGTGCATTTTATTGATGGCGCCATCACGGGTGAAACCGTGATCGCAGAAGTGGTGCGCATCAAGCCCAGTTATTCAAAGGGCAGAACGCTACAGGTACTCAATTCCGTATCTACACGTACTACGCCCAAGTGCCCGCACTACGGTGTATGTGGCGGTTGCGCCATGCAGCACATTGAGCCGAATGCGCAGGTGGCCATTAAAAACCGTGCACTGGAAGACCTGTTACAGCGCATTGGTCGCCAACAACCCGAACAGATGATGCCGCCCATTTACGGCTCGTTCTGGGGGTACCGCCACCGTGCGCGTTTAAGCACCCGATTCGTGATCAAGAAAGACCGTTTTTTTGTGGGTTTCCATGAAAAATCCTCTTCCTATGTGGCGGATATGCAGGAATGCCACGTGTTGCCTAAGCATGTGTCCAACATGATTGTGCCGCTGGGTAATATGCTGGTCACACTTGGTAATTTCATGCGCTTGCCGCAAATTGAACTGGCCGTTGGCGATGGTGTAACAGCGATGGTGCTGCGACACCTGGACCCCTTGAGTGAATCTGACCTGGACACCTTGAAGGCATTTGGGGCCGAATGGGGTGTGGACTGGTGGTTGCAGCCTGCTGGCCCGGCCACAGCCCACCGTCTTGAAGCCGACAAGCCAGTGGACTTGACCTACCGGATACCCAGTTTTGGTATCCGTATGCGTTTCAAGCCGACCGACTTCACGCAGGTCAACCACATGATCAATGATGCGATGGTTAGTCGTGCCGTGTCCCTGCTCGATTTAAAGCCCGAAGACCGGGTGCTTGACCTGTTTTGTGGCTTGGGCAACTTCTCCCTGCCTTTGGCCACCAAAAGCAGTTTTGTGAAAGGTTTTGAGGGGTCGCAGGATTTGGTGGGCCGCGCTGGCGAAAATGCAGAATTCAACGGCTTGGCCGACAAAACCGAATTCCATGTGCGCAACCTGTTCGAAGTGGAAACACCTGAATGGGAAAGCTGGGGCCAGTTTGACAAAGTGCTAGTGGATCCGCCGCGCGATGGTGCGCTTGAAATCTGCAGAGCCATTGTGGGGGCCCGGGCAGAATTTCAGCCCAAGCGCATTGTGTATGTAAGTTGCAACCCAGGCACTTTGGCGCGTGATACGGCAGTGCTGTGCAATTTGGGTTCCTACAAATTGATGAAAGCAGGGGTGGTCAACATGTTCCCGCACACATCGCATGTGGAATCAATTGCAGTGTTTGAACGGGTGGCTTACAGCGTTTGTGATGCGGCAAGGCGCTTATAAAGGGAACAAATAACAAACGGGGCCGTTGCGGCCCCGTTTTCGTTGGTGTTTTTGCCTCACCAACTCGGCGGTCAGTATAGATACCGACCCACTGAAATTTTATATTGCGCTTCTAAAATTTACTTTGCAACAACTTTCGATGTTGCAAGGTGTCAAAAAAACGCTTTCAAATCAGTTACTCTCAGGTTACTTCGAGTGGCTTTGTCTCAGTTTGCCCGTGTTTACTCGCGGCTGTCGCCAGCGAACACCATGAGCAGCTGCAGCAAATTCACGAACAAATTGTACAAACTCAAGTAAATGCTTAGCGACGCTGAAATGTAATTGGTTTCACCGCCGCGCATTACACGCTGCAGGTCATACAAAATGAACAGAGAGAACAGGCCTACACAAATTGTGGAAATGGTCAGCGACAGCGCGGGCATTTGCAAGAAGATGTTGGCCACGGAGGCCACAATCACCATCACCAGACCAATTAACAGGCCTTTGCCCATGTTGGTGAAGTCGCGCTTGGTCACGGCTGCGTAGCTGGCCAAACCAAAGAAAATACCTGCTGTGCCCAGTGCTGCCATCATGATGATGGAACTGCCGTTGGACAGGCTGAGTGCGACCGACAGGATACCGGACAACATCAAGCCCATGAAGAATGTGAAGCCCAGCATGAGCACCACACCAAACGAGTTGTTGCGGTTGCGCTGGATGCCCCAGATAAACCCGAACATTGCGCCCAGCATGACGACGAACGACAGAATGGGGCTGCCAGCGAACAAAGTGAAAAAGCCAAACTGAATGCCTGCAAATGCGCCCAAAGCTGTCGGGATCATTGACAGGGCCAGCAAAAAGTATGTGTTTCGCAGAACACGGTTGGTTTCTACAGATGAAACACCGCCGGCTGTGCGGCCGAATTGTGCTGTTCTCAGGTCAGACATATGTTCTCGCTCCTTGTTAAAACGCGAATTGCTACAGATTTAGAGTAATGGTAAAGGCGAAAAGTTTCAATTCAAGATGTGGGTCAGACCAATGATTGGGTTTTTTATATAAACAAGCTATAATAGCGGGCTAATTTTCATGCTTTTCTAATAATTTTTGGAGTGGTTATAACCATGGCAATCGAGCGCACCCTGTCCATCATCAAGCCTGATGCTGTTGCAAAAAACGTAATTGGTCAAATTTACAGCCGTTTTGAAGCCGCTGGTCTGAAGGTGGTTGCTGCACGCATGGCCCACCTGTCACGCACTGAAGCAGAAGGTTTTTACGCCGTGCACAAGGCACGTCCCTTCTTCAAAGATCTGGTCGACTTCATGATCTCCGGCCCAGTGATGATTCAAGCCCTGGAAGGCGAGAACGCCATTGCCAAGAACCGCGAATTGATGGGCGCCACAAACCCCAAGGAAGCTGCTGCCGGCACCATTCGTGCTGATTTTGCTGAAAGCATTGATGCAAACGCTGTTCATGGTTCGGATGCGGCAGAAACAGCGGCCAACGAAATCGCTTATTTCTTCCCGGCGTCACAAGTATTTTCACGTTAATCTAAGCGATAAGCCAACCAGATTGCGTTGAATTCCGGGGGCGCACTTGCGTCCCCGTTTGTTTTGAAAGGGCACACCATGAGTGAACAACTCGATAATTTGCTGGACTACTCGGTTCCCGAGCTGATTCAGTGGTGTGGCAATTTGGGTGAAAAACCATTTCGGGCCAAGCAACTGGCCAAGTGGATTCACCAGTCGGGCGTGGACAATTTCGAGTCCATGACAGACCTTGCGAAGTCATTTCGCCAGAATTTAAACAGCCGCGCCTGCATCCGGGCGCCTGGCATTATTTCCGACCATGTTTCCAAAGACGGCACCCGCAAGTGGCTGTTTGATGTGGGGCACGGCGATGCCGTAGAAACCGTGTTTATTCCCGAAGAGCGTCGCGGTACCTTGTGCGTTAGCTCTCAGGCGGGTTGCGCCGTGAACTGCCGCTTTTGCTCAACTGGCAAGCAGGGCTTTTCCCGCAACTTGAGCACTGCTGAAATTGTGGCACAGTTGTGGAAGGCCAATGTTTTGTTGCGGGATGCGGGTAACCGCGTGTACGCCCAGGAACGCCCGGTAACCAACGTAGTCATGATGGGCATGGGCGAACCTCTGTTGAACTATGATGCGCTGGTGCCCGCGCTGCAGCTGATGCTGGACGACACTGCGTATGGTTTGTCGCGTCGCAGGGTCACAGTGTCCACCTCGGGTGTGGTGCCCTTTATGGACCGGCTTTCCCAAGACTGCCCCGTGGCCTTGGCGGTGTCGCTGCATGCGCCGAACGACGCATTGCGCGATCACCTTGTGCCTTTAAATAAAAAGTACCCGTTGCGTGAGTTGCTGGATGCTTGTTTGCGTTATTTGAAGTTTGCGCCCCGCGATTTCATTACTTTTGAATACGTGATGCTTGATGGTGTGAATGACAAACCTGAGCATGCACAGCAGTTGCTTGAAATTGCGAAAATTGTGCCGTGCAAGTTCAATTTGATCCCGTTCAATCCATTCCCGGAATCGGGTTTGATCAAGTCAACCACGCCAGCCATCAAAACGTTTGTAGACATACTCTGCGAGGGTGGTGTGGTCACCACGGTTCGAAAAACACGTGGTGACGATATTGATGCGGCTTGCGGTCAGTTGGCAGGCGAGGTCAAAGACAGAACCAAGGTGCGAGAACGCCAGCACGCCACAGTGTCTATCGATGAACTGAGGGGTTCCTCCAAACGAAGGGACTAGGCTTTTATTGCGTATGCTTTGTCATACAATGATTTGATCGTTTAAAAGTGTTGTGGCAATCAAGATGTCTCGTTTTGTCTTGTGAAAAGTAAAATCTTGATCCAAAACTTGTAATTCTTTTTCAAAAGATTGCTCAACACATTGAATTTTCATAGAAAACACTTGAAACTACCTGTTTGTTTAGATTATTCTACAAAGGTAGTGGCGGTGAAGATATTACAATTACCATTCGGCGCCTTTGTGGGTCAGCCGACGCTTGGAAAGACCAAATGAATGAAAATCGTGCCATGAGCAACACTGAATCATCAGATGCCAGCGCAGGTCAAGATGTGAAAACGGAGCAAAACAATGGTTCCATCGTCGAAAAGCATCCGAATTTGACCTTGCTAGAGTCCGGTCAGAATCCCGGAGAGATTTTGCGCGCGGCCCGCGAGAAAGCCGGATATTCCCTTAGCGACATCAGCGCTCAGACAAAAATCAATGAAAAACAGCTCGAAGCCATTGAGAGTGGCGATGTGGGTCGTTTGCCACCTGAAACATTCGCCAAAGCTTTTATTAAAAGTTATTGCAAAGCGCTGAAGCTCGATGCCGCGCCGATCATCATGTCTTTCGGGTTTTCTGAAAGCAGTGCACAAGCCAAGGTTTTGCGCACAGGCCAAGGCGAGGCGATGCGCGCCGAACCCCTTGAGCCAAAAATGCCAAGCAGCTCCAAGCGATTGTCCACACTGAACTTTGATCAGAAAACAGGTAAAAAATCGCTGAGCTACGGCATTGTGCTTGCTGCAGTGGCGGTCATGGCTGTATTTTACATCCCGGTTTTTTTGTCCAATCAGGGCACTGAAACTGAAACTGAAACTGAAACCACTGGCGATGCTATCGAGCCCAATGAAGCGCCCATGGCCGATGTTCAGTCTGAGTCGTTGCCCCTGCCTCCAGATGCGCCTGTGGCTGATGGTGACGTCTCTTCCGTGTTTCCGGCATTGCAACAGCCATCTGCTGTTGAGTCAGCACCAGGCTCAGCCTCGTCCGGCACCTCTGGATCGGCTTCTACACCACCTTCCGCTGCTACACCACCTGCCGAAGGCAATGTGGTAGTTCCTCCGACTGTTGTCGAGTCTCCTGCCGCTGATGGCGCCCCATCCGCATTGCGTTTCAAGTTTCAGGAACAATCCTGGGTGACAGTGCGAGATGCGAATGACAAGGTGTTGATTTCCCAGCTTAACGATGCTGGAAGCAGTCTTGAAGTGCGTGGTCTGGCCCCATTCAAGTTGATTGTTGGCAATGCAAAATCTGTAGAGATTTCAAGCAACGGCAAGCCAGTTGATCTTTCTTCGTCCATTCGCGGCGAAGTTGCACGTATTACCATTCAGTAAAAAAGGGGCGTTTCAAGCGCCCTTGCATGCCTTTCGAAATTCGTCCAACCACCAGAAGTGCAATTGTGATTCCAAATACCCCGCTGAGTCGCCGCCAAACCCATCAAGTGGATGTTCGCTGGAAGGAGCACGTCGTTTCAATTGGTGGGGGTGCACCTGTGCTGGTGCAGTCCATGACCAACACCGACACGGCGGATGCACTAAACACTGCCTTGCAAATCAAGGCGCTGTATCTTGCAGGCAGCGAGATGGTTCGAATCACGGTCAACAACGATGCATCAGCCGAGGCGGTGCCCTACATTCGCGAGCAGCTGGACAAGATGCGTATTCCGGTACCGTTGGTGGGCGATTTCCATTACAACGGTCATTTGTTGCTGCAAAAATATCCAGATTGCGCCAAGGCTTTGTCGAAGTACCGCATCAACCCCGGCAATGTGGGCTCATCCCGTTCGCGCGATGACAACTTCGCCGCCATGATTTCGATCGCAGCCGAGCATGACAAACCTGTGCGAATTGGCGTGAACTGGGGTAGCCTGGACCAAAACCTGCTGGCCCGAATGATGGATGAAAATGGCAAAAAAGCCGATCCCTTGCCAGCTCAGCAGTTGATGTATCAAGCCTTGATTGAATCGGCCGTCAGCAGCGCTCACAAGGCAGTGGAGCTTGGTTTGCCGGCCAACAAAATCGTGTTGTCCTGCAAGGTGAGTCAAGTGCAGGACTTGATCGCTGTGTACCGCGAGTTGGCGGGTAGAAGCGAGTTTCCCCTTCACCTTGGTTTAACAGAGGCCGGCATGGGCACCAAAGGCATTGTGGCTTCCACCGCAGCCTTGTCTGTGTTGCTGCAAGAAGGTATTGGTGACACCATTCGGGTGTCGCTAACCCCCGAACCCAATGGCGACCGCTGCAAGGAAGTGTTGGTTGGTCAGGAAATTTTGCAATCGCTGGGTTTGCGCGCCTTTACCCCGCAGGTAATCGCCTGCCCAGGTTGCGGCCGCACCACCAGCACCGTATTTCAGGAGCTGGCCGATCAAATTCAAACTTACCTGCGCGACCAAATGCCCATCTGGAAAAACCAGTATGTGGGTGTTGAAGAGATGAAAGTGGCGGTGATGGGCTGCGTGGTCAATGGCCCAGGCGAAAGCAAGCATGCCGACATCGGTATTTCCTTGCCCGGTACAGGGGAAGCACCTTCTGCCCCCGTGTTTTTGGACGGCAAACGCACGGTGACCCTGAAAGGCGAGAACATTGCCCAGGAATTTCAGGCAATTGTGCAGCGTTATGTCGAGCAAAGGTACGCCGGCGGCAACAAGTAGCCCAAGAATAGGCGACAATACCGGGTTGAGAAATTAAGTTGAATGCGTCAATGAGTCATCCTGAGTCGCCGGAACTATCCAAAGCCAAAAAGCAACCCCGACTTCAATCCGTCAAGGGAATGAACGATGTATTGCCCGTAGAGGGCATTCATTGGGAAAACCTGGAAGTAATGCTGCGCGAGTGGCTGACTTCCTATGGCTACCGCTTGATCAAAACCCCGGTTCTTGAGCCCACTTCACTGTTCCGACGCGGCATTGGTGAAGTCACTGACATTGTCGAGAAAGAGATGTTCAGTTTTGTGGATCGCTTAAACGGCGACGAACTGACATTGCGCCCTGAATTCACGGCGGGCATTGCGCGTGCCACCATTCAACACAACCTGACCTACGCAGCGCCCCAGCGCGTTTACTCCATGGGTCCGGTGTTTCGTCATGAGCGCCCCCAGCGTGGCCGCTACAGGCAGTTCCACCAACTGGATGTGGAAGCATTGGGTTTTGCTGGCCCCGATATTGATGCCGAGCTGATCGTGATGCTTTCACGTTTGTGGCGTGAAATGGGTCTTGAGGAAGTGCGGCTTGAAATTAATTGCCTAGGTGAGGCGCCGGAACGTTTGGCCCACCGGCAGGCTTTGATTACTTATTTTGAATCGCACGCCGAGTTGCTGGATGAAGACGCCAAGCGCCGCCTGCACAGCAACCCCTTGCGCATTCTGGATACGAAAAATCCAACCATGCAAGACATGGTCAACGGTGCGCCCCGTTTGTCAGAATTTCTGGGTTCGGAATCGCTGGCGCACTACCAGGGCGTAAAGCGCTTGCTCGACGATGCTGGTGTGCGTTACATCGAGAACCCGCGTCTGGTGCGTGGACTCGATTACTACAACCTCACCGTGTTTGAATGGATTACCGATGCCTTGGGTACCCAAGGCACCATTTGCGGCGGTGGCCGTTACGATGGTTTGATCGAGGTGCTGGGCGGCAAGCACACCCCCGCGATTGGTTTTGCAATTGGCCTGGAACGTTTGCTTGAGTTGTATCTCGAAATGAATCAGCCCGATGACACTGCTGATCTTGATGTGTACGTGGTTCACCAAGGAGAAGGCACGGCGCGGCGCGCGTTTACCCTGGCCGAAGAATTACGTGACGCCGGGTTCGCTGTGGTGTTGCACGCAGGCGGTGGTGGTTTCAAAAGCCAGATGAAGCGCGCGGATATAAGCGGTGCTGCCGTGGCGGTTATTCTGGGCGAGAACGAATTGAATACGGGCACTGCCGCAGTGAAAGTATTGCGTGGCGAAAGCACGCAGCAGGAATTCAAACAAGAGGGATTGGCCGAAGCCATATTCGGCCTGCTTTACGGAGAAGGAGAGGAGTCTTGAGTCGATACAGCCTTGAAGAGCAGGAACAACTGGCCAGTTTGAAAGCATTCTGGTCCAAATACGGTAGTTTCATTTTGACCGTGTTGATTCTTGTGTTTGGTGCTTTTGCACTGAACAACGGTTGGAAGTGGTGGCAAGCACGCCAGTCCTCTGATTCTGTTGTTGTGTATGAAAAGTTGCAGGCAGCGGTTGATCAAGGTGATCTGGAGCTGGCTGGTCAAATCCAGAAAACCCTTGCTGATGACCATGCACGCTCCCCGTATGCGCAGCGCGGTGCCCTGTTGGCCGCCAAAGCTTATTTTGATCAAGGCAAGCTTGACGAAGCCAAGGCCCAGCTTCAGTGGGCCACGCAAGAGGCCAAGCTGGATGAATACGCAGCAACAGCGCGTTTGTTGTTGAGCGCAATCTTGATTGAACAATCTGACTTTGAGGGAGCCAAGGCAGCCTTGAGTGAAAGCCTTCCGGGTTTTGAAGGTTTGTTTCATGACCGTTTGGGCGATTTGGCCCTGGCGCAAAAAGATGTGGCAACAGCGCGCAAGGAATACGAGTTGGCGCTAAGCACCATTCAAGCCGACAGCCCGTGGAAGCAAGTGATTGAGCGCAAAATTAGCGCCTTGCCCAAAACTGGAGATGTAGCCAAATGAATGAGCCAATGAAGCAAGCCATCAAAATGACATCCGCTGTTGCAGTTCTGGCTTTGCTGGGCGGCTGCGCGACAATCAGCTCGACCATGAGCAGCTTGAATCCCTTTGGCGGCGGCGCTGTAAAACCCGCCGTGCTGCAGGAATTCACGCCTCAACTCAAGGTGGCCAACGCTTGGTCCGTGGATGTAGGGGATTCAGAACAGGGCACATTTGCCCCTGTGTTGCTGGATTCCACGGTGTACGCCGCGTCTGAAGAGGGGCAGTTGATTGCAATCGACAAAGCCACCGGTAAAACCAAATGGAAAGTGAAAGTCGGTGCCAAATTGAAGGCTGGCGTGGCCGCAACCCTGGACACCGTGGCTGTAATTGATGTGAACAACAACCTGATCGCTTTTGATCTGGATGGCAAGCAAAAATGGCAAGCCAGCATTGGTAGCGATGTCAGCAGCGTGCCTGTTGGTGCCTCAGGGACCATTCTGGTTCGGGGCATTGATTTCTCGGTAATTGCTTATTCGGCATCGAACGGCGGCCAGCGCTGGAAATACACGCGCCAGCTGCCACCTTTGACCTTGCGCGTGAACAGCCCTGTGGACGTGAACAATGCGCGGGTGTATGCAGGTTTCCCTGGCGGTCGTCTGGTTGCACTGGACTTGAATGCGGGTACGGTTTCCTGGGAAGGGGCTTTGACCTCGCCCACGGGTACCACTGAAATTGAGCGCATCGCTGACGTAACAGGCACGCCTGTTTATAATTTCCGTGAAGTGTGTGCTGCGGCGTTCCAGGGCAAGTTGGGTTGTCTGGATGCGGTAAGTGCACGCCCCATCTGGACTGTTGATTTTTCCGCACCCAGCGGTGCTTCGGTTGATGACCGTTACATGATTGCCCCGAATGAATTGGGCGACATGTTTGCCTTTTCCCGAAGTGGTGGCAAGCAAGTTTGGAAAATCGAAAACTTTCAGCGTCGCTTGCCGACCACACCAGCCGTGATTGGCCGCGCTGTGGCCGTGGGTGACTTTGAAGGATATGTTCATTTCATTGAACGAGACACAGGCAAAACCATTGCGCGAACGAAAGTGGGTTCCACCACGTTCACTAGCCAGCCTGTGCCTGTCGAAACCGATGCCCTCATTGTGCAATCGCGTGGCGGCAGTGTGGCCCTGATATCTGTCCAGTAAAGTAAATCATGAAACCTGTCATTGCCCTGGTTGGGCGCCCAAACGTGGGCAAGTCCACATTGTTCAATCGCTTGACCCGAACAAGAGACGCCCTGGTGGCCAACCAGCCCGGCTTAACCCGTGATCGCCATTATGGTTTGGGGCGCCTGGGCCCGCGCGAATACCTGGTGGTCGATACGGGCGGCCTTGAGCCTGTGGCCAAGGAAGGCATTTACGCCGAGATGGCCAAACAAAGCCGCCAGGCCATTCTTGAATCGGACTTGGTTCTGTTCATTGTGGATGGCCGGCAGGGTGTAACCCCACACGACCACGTCATAGCAGCCGAACTGCGCAAGGCCAAGCGCGAAGTCATTTTGGTGGTGAACAAAACTGAGGGCTACACGCACTCGATGGCGGCTGCCGATTTCTTCGAATTGGGTTTGGGCGAACCTGAAACAATATCCGCAAGCCATGGTGATGGCGTGCGCCAGTTGATGGACATGGCCTGCGAAAAGCTGCCAGTGTTGCCTGAAGATGACGAAGGCGGGCGCAGAATTAAAGTGGCTATCGCAGGGCGGCCGAACGTGGGCAAGTCCAGCATGGTGAACACGTTGTTGGGCGAAGAACGTGTGATTGCGTTCGACTTGCCAGGCACCACCCGTGACAGTATTTATATCGATTTCGAACGCAACGACAAACCCTACACCCTGATTGATACCGCTGGCTTGCGCAAGCGTGGCAAGGTGTTTGAGTCGGTTGAGAAGTTTTCAGTGATCAAAACCCTGCAAGCCATTGAAGACGCCAATGTGGTGATCTTGATGTTGGATGCGCAGCAGGACATTTCTGATCAAGATGCCTCAATCGCTGGCTTCATTGTAGAGGCAGGGCGCTCGCTGGTGTTGGCTGTGAACAAATGGGACAGCCTGGACGATTACCGAAAGGAGCGCATCAAGGCCGAAGTGGGGCGCAAGCTGACGTTCCTGAGTTACGCGAAGTTTCACTACGTGTCGGCCACCAAGCCTTTCGGCATTGCGGCCATGATGAAGTCAGTGGATGAAGCGCACGCCGCTGCATTTGCAAAATTGTCCACGCCCAAGTTGACGCGCTTGATTCAAGAGTGCGTTGAGCACCAGCAACCCCCGCGCAAAGGTATTTTCCGGCCCAAGTTGCGCTATGCCCACCAAGGTGGCCAGAACCCGCCCATCGTGATTGTTCACGGCACTGCACTGGATGCAATTCCCGACAATTACAAGCGCTACCTGGAAACCCGGATTCGTGAACGATTCAAGCTGGACGGTACGCCGCTTCGGGTTGAATTCCGAAGCAACGTGAACCCGTTTGACAAGAAAGATTAAAACGGAATTTTGCGGGTCAGGATGTCCTTGTACATCACCCAGTCACCCATGAAGCTGTAAAGCGGATACTTGAATGTGGCTGGGCGGTTCTTCTCGAAAAAGAAATGACCCACCCATGCAAATGCATACCCCACCAGCAGGCCAGACAGCAGCCAGATGGGCTGACCTGTTGTAATCAGCTTGAACAGGCAAATCAATGCAAGCGTAGAACCCACGAAGTGCAGCCGCCGGCAGGTCAAATTGTTGTGCTCGGCCAGATAAAATGGATAGAAATCTGCGAACGTTTGAAATCGGTTTCCGGTTTTTGGCATGTCGGTGTCTCCATTTGTTTGTTTTTGTACGTTCTAGTTTACAGCCTTGGCCGCTTCTGGCCTGCATCTGAGGAAAATTTAGACTTGAAAGCTTTGCCAGTTCGGGTAGGATGAATAAAAAGATCACAAGAATATTCTAGGAGGTTTGCGATGCAAGTCAAAGAAGTGCTGCGAGTCAAGGGAAACACGCTGTTCACAGTGACACCTGATACTCATTTGTCCGATTGCGTGGTAACCATGGCCGATCATGATGTGGGTTCACTGGTGGTGATGGACAAGGGTGAATTGGCTGGCATCGTGACCTTCCGGGAAGTAATTCGAGTGCTGGCCAAGCGCCAGAAAGAACAGCGCACTGGCCCAACGCCACCTGTGGCGGAAATTGTGGTGCGGGAGGTGATGAACCCGGAGCCAACGGTTGCCACGCTCGACATGGAGGTGGACAGCTTGCGCAAATTGATGCTGGAAAACCACCAGCGTTATTTGCCCGTGATGGATGGCAGCACTTTGTGCGGCGTGATTTCTTTTCACGATGTGGCCAAAGCGGTGCTGGAAGAACAAGGGTTTGAGAACAAGATGCTCAAGGGTTATATCCGCGACTGGCCCATGGAAGAAAACAGCAATTGAGTAGTCAATGAGTGGTAGCAACGTGAAAAAGCGTATTGCAATTATTGGTGCAGGCATCGCCGGTTTGGCATGTGCCCGGGAATTGGTTCAGCATGGTCACGATGTGCATGTGTTTGAGAAAAGCCGTGGCCCGGGCGGGCGCATGCCCACGCGCTGGTTGAATCGAGAGGCTGAGCCGCCTGTTGGTTTTGATCATGGTACGCAGTATTTTCAGGCCACAGCCCCTGCATTTGCAGACCTGCTTGCGCAGGCTGAGGCGGCAGGTGCCGTTGCGCAATGGGGTGGCAAGGTTGTTGATCTGGGTTATGGCTTGACCAAGTTGCACACCAGTGACGCAGTGCGCTGGGTCGGCACACCTGGCATGGCAAGCTTGGCCCGTTTTATGTCGCAAGGCTTGAATATTCACCTTCAGGCCCGCGTGGCGGAGGTGTACCGCCCGGCCGATAAATATCAGCTGACCCTGCATTTGGGCGATGGTACCGTGCAGGTTGAGTCCGGTTTTGATGCTGTGGTGTGCGCGGTTCCTGCTGAGCAGGTGGTGCCCTTGTTTGAAGGAGTTCATGAACCATTGGCTTGCATGGCTGCGGGTGTTCATTCCAATGTCACGTGGGCGTTGATGTTGACCCCGCGTGAAGCCTTGAAAGTTGATTTCGACGGGGCATTTGTGGTCGACAGCCCGTTGGGCTGGATTTGCCGTGATTCTTCCAAGCCCGGCAGGGCGGTGGGTGATCGCTGGCTGTTGCAAGCCACTGCAGATTGGTCGAGGCAGCACAAAGATTATTCCAGCGAAGAGGTGGGCAAAATGTTGCTGGACGTGTTTTGCAATGTCACAGGGCAACTGGTCGAAGAACCTTTGGCAATGGTGGCGCACCGCTGGTTGTATTCTTTGCCGATCAATCCTCTGGATATTCGGTGCTACTTCGATGAGGGCCACATGCTGGGCGCCTGTGGCGACTGGTTAAGCGGCGTCCGTGTTGAAGATGCGTTTTTGAGTGGCCACGCACTGGGAAATCAGATGTCGAACACCTTCAATTCCACAGTGATTCAGTAGCAATCGCATGTGCTCAGCGCCGGCGCCGCTCAGGCGCGGGATATTCCGATAAAATAACGTTTTGCCTAACGAGTGAATACGCATGTCCGGAAGCAGCCTGGGTCGCCTTTTTGTGGTCAGTAACTTTGGGGAAAGCCATGGGCCAGCCATTGGTTGTGTTGTCGATGGCTGCCCACCTGGATTACCATTGACTGCTGCCGATTTGCAGGCCGACCTGGATCGCCGCAAGCCGGGTACGTCGCGCCATGTCACCCAACGCCAAGAGGCAGACCAGGTTGAAATCCTGTCAGGTGTGTTTGAAGGCATAACCACCGGGGCCCCCATTGGTTTGCTGATTCGCAATCAGGATCAACGCAGCAAAGACTACGGCAACATCGTGGATACGTTTCGCCCGGGCCATGCCGATTACACCTACTGGCACAAATATGGCATTCGCGATTACCGTGGTGGTGGCCGATCTTCTGCACGAATGACCGCACCCATGGTGGCGGCAGGGGCCATTGCCAAGAAATGGCTGGCTGGCAATTTGGGTGTTCAAATTCGCGGTTGCATGACTCAGATTGGCGAAGTGGACATTCCGTTTGCCACTTGGGACGACGTGCATACAAACCCGTTTTTTGCGCCGAATAACAGCAAGGTTGCCGAGCTGGAAGCCTACATGGATGCCCTGAGAAAGTCGGGTGATTCTTGTGGTGCTGGCTTGCGTGTGCAAGCGACCGGCGTGCCTGTTGGTTTGGGTTCGCCTTTGTACGACAAGCTGGACGCTGACATTGCCCACGCCATGATGAGCATCAATGCCGTGAAAGGGGTTGAAATTGGTGCAGGTTTTGCCTGCATTGCCCAAAAGGGTTCTGAGCACGGCGACGAAATGACGCCTGAAGGTTTTGGTTCCAACCATGCTGGCGGCATTCTGGGTGGCATTTCCACCGGGCAAGACATTGAGGTGCGCATGGCGATCAAGCCCACGTCCAGCATTCGATTGCCCAGAAAGTCGATTGACAAGGCAGGCAATCCCATTGAAGTGGAAACGTTTGGCCGCCACGACCCCTGCGTGGGTATTCGGGCCACTCCAATTGCTGAAGCCATGCTGGCTTTGGTGATCATGGACCACATGCTGGCGCACCGTGCGCAGTGTGGTGATGTGAAGGTAGATACCCCGCAAATTCCACCCGGTATTTCAAATTATTAATTTTCAACATTGAAGCAGGTGGGGCAGTTGCAACTGGGCTGGTTGGCACTTTTCTATGCGGCGTATTTCGCATTTGTCGGCCTGTATTCACCTTTTCTTGGTCCCTACCTGAAGTCGATCGGCCACAGCCTGGATGTGATTGCGTTGGCCTTGGGCATGATGCAGCTGATGCGCATAATTGGCCCTTTTGCCTGGGGGTGGTTGGCTGATCACACGGGGAACCGCGTGCGCTGGATTCGTGCGGGCACATTCGCGGGGTTTTTCTTCGCCGTGCTGGCATTCTTGAATCAGCAAACCCCTTCAAACCTGATCGTGTTGGTGTTGTTGCTGAACCTGAGCATCTCAGGGTTGGTGCCGATGTCCGATTCCTACGCCATGGAGCGCTGTTCTGGCTGCACTGGCCAGTACGGCAAGGTTCGTTTGTACGGTTCTCTCGGTTTTGTGGCGGCTGTGCTGGCGTTTGGTGCGGTGGCAGATCAATTCGGATTCTCTTCCTATCCGTTCTGGGCCTGCGCCATGTTGCTGCTGGGGTTTGTTGCAGCCTTGAAATTCACACCCGATTCACCACGCGTTTTCCATACCGGCGACACGCCTGGTTTGACTGGAAGCGGGTTCAAGCGTCTGCTGTTTCCTGGACCCATGCCCATGTTTTGGCTGGCCGCATTTTTCATGATTTTCGCGCACGGTGTGTTCTACGCCTACTTCTCGCTTTACTTGCTTGAATTTAATTATTCGGAACTCAGCATTGGTGGCTTGTGGGCTTTCGGCGTGATGTGCGAGGTGGTGTTTTTTGCCCTGCAAACCCGTTTTTTCAAGCGTTTGTCATTGAATGCGTGGTTGTGTATCAGTTTTGGAACCTGTGCATTTCGTTTCGCATTGACGGCCGCGTTTCCCGAATTCGGCTGGGTCATGGTGTTCACACAAGGTTTGCATGCGCTGACTTTTGCGGCCCACCACACAGCCACAATTTCATGGCTTCGAGAAAACCTGCCCGCCAATCTGGTGGTTCGTGGGCAGGCCATGTATGCCACCATTGCGTATGGTTTGGGCGGTTCTACGGGAACATTGTTGGGCCGCTTTGCCTGGGAATGGGGTGGGCCAGCCAGTGCTTTTGGCATGGCTGCGGTCGGCGGCTTGCTGGCGCTGGCCTTGGGTTTGCGTTTTACAATTGCCCAGAACGGTGCGGGCGGGGCACTTTTGTCGCGATAAGCTGTCGAAACTGTCAACTGGGCAGGATGTGTTTTCGTTTCTACCAAGCAGGTTTTTACTGACAATCAAGGGTGAAAAATATGGTGTTTTCCGGCATTAAGCGTCGTGCCTCAATGGCTTTGGTTTTGGCTTGTTCAAGCACGGTGCTTGCTGCCTGTTTGACCACGCAAACCACCTCGGGTGGTGCTGTGGGTGTTGAGCGTTCGCAGTTCGTGCTGGTGTCATCTGCTGAAGTGGATGCGGCCGCAACAAAAGCTTATGCAGACGTAATTACCAAGGCGCAGAAAGAAGGCAAGTTGAACAAGGATGCCAAACAAGTGGCCAGGGTGCGTGCAATTGCCAATCGCCTCATTCCACAAACCGTGGCGTTTCGCCAGGACGCACCCCAGTGGAAATGGGAAGTCAATGTGATTGAGTCTGATCAATTGAACGCTTGGTGTATGGCCGGTGGCAAGATCGCCTTCTATTCGGCATTGATCGAGAAACTGCAGCTGACCGACGATGAAATTGCAGCCATCATGGGTCACGAAATCGCGCATGCCCTGCGTGAGCACAGTCGGGAACGAATTTCCCAGCAATTGGCCACTTCGGTAGGCCTTGATTTGCTGTCTGCTGGTTTTGGTTTGTCGCGCGGTGCGTCTGATTTAGCTGGTATGGCTGCCAACGTGGCCATTTCCTTGCCCTATGGCCGTTCGCATGAAGTGGAGTCTGACCGCATTGGTGTTGAACTGGCGGCCCGTGCTGGCTATAACCCGCGTGCCGCAATCAGCGTTTGGCAGAAAATGGGCAAGGCAGGCGGAAGTTCGCCCCCCGAGTTGTTGTCAACCCACCCCTCGCCTGAAAACCGCATGCGTGATCTTGAAGATTACTCTGTTCGGGTGCAGCCGTTGTACGAACAGGCCAAGAAGCGGTAAAACCGATTATTTGCGGTACAGCCTTGCTGGCTGTGCTACAAGGCTGGTGGCGGCTATGGCATAATAAGGGGTTATTCCTTAGGCAATTTAGCTGCAAGCAGGGCTTTGACAATGGCAAAAACTCTTTACGACAAACTCTGGGAAAGTCATGTGGTGCGTACCGAAGAGGACGGCACCTCACTGATTTACATCGACCGCCATTTGCTGCACGAGGTCACCAGCCCCCAAGCCTTCGAAGGCCTGGAGTTGGCAGGGCGCGACCTGTGGCGTAACAGCGCCAACCTGGCGGTGGTAGACCACAATGTGCCCACCACGGATCGATCCAAGGGCATTGCAGACCCCACGTCACGCTTGCAAGTTGAAACCCTGGACAAAAATGCCAAAGCCTACGGTTTGACTTACTTTGACATCCAAGACCTGCGCCAAGGCATTGTTCACGTGATCGGTCCGGAACAAGGCGCAACTTTGCCCGGCATGACCGTGGTGTGCGGCGATTCCCACACCAGCACGCACGGTGCCATTGGCGCACTGGCGTTTGGCATTGGTACATCGGAAGTTGAACACGTCATGGCCACCCAGTGTTTGCTGATGAAGAAAGCAAAAAACATGCTGGTGCGTGTCGAGGGTACCTTGGGCAAAGGTGTGTCTGCCAAAGACGTTATTTTGGCCATCATTGGCAAAATCGGCACCGCGGGTGGCACAGGTTATGCCATTGAATTTGCAGGTTCGGCCATTCGCGGTTTGTCAGTTGAAGGCCGCATGACCATGTGCAACATGGCCATTGAAGGCGGGGCACGTTCTGGCGTGGTCGCCGTGGACGACAAAACGATTGAATATGTTAAAGGTCGCCCGTTCAGCCCGAAAGGCGATATGTGGGACACGGCAGTGGCTTACTGGAAAACCTTGCATTCCGACGATGGCGCGCAGTTTGACCATGTGGTTGAACTGAAGGCCGAAGACATCGAACCCCAAGTTAGTTGGGGAACATCGCCAGAAATGGTGACGGATGTTCATGGTGTGGTGCCTGACCCCGCCGGTGTGGCTGATCCTGTCAAGCGTCAAGGCTACGAACGCGCGCTGCAGTACATGGGGTTGAAGCCCTTGCAGAAAATTGAGGACATCACGATTGACACGGTGTTCATCGGTTCTTGCACCAATTCACGCATTGAAGACCTGCGGGATGCCGCGGCTGTGGTGAAGGGCAAGAAAAAGTCCAATTCTGTGAAACTGGCCATGGTGGTTCCTGGTTCTGGCTTGGTAAAAGCCCAGGCCGAGCAGGAAGGTTTGGACAAAATATTTCTGGAAGCTGGCTTTGAATGGCGCGAGCCAGGCTGCTCCATGTGCTTGGCAATGAACGCCGACCGTTTGGGCAGTGGCGAACGGTGTGCATCCACCAGCAACCGGAATTTCGAAGGACGCCAGGGTGCTGGAGGCCGTACACACCTTGTCAGCCCAGCCATGGCGGCTGCGGCAGCAATTGCAGGCCATTTCACTGATTCCAGAAATTTCTAAAACAAAGGAGTGTTTGACATGAAGATCGTTTCCATATTTTTGCTGGCTTTGTCTGCCCTGTCCCTGTCGGCTTGTAACACGATTGAAGGCATGGGCAAAGACATCAAAGCGGGTGGCCAAGCCATTGAGCGCTCTGCTGACGAAAACAAGAAGTAATCATTGACGGATCAATTATGGACAAATTTGTAACCCACACCGGCATTGCTGTTGCGTTGAATCGCGCCAATGTGGACACCGACGCGATCATCCCGAAACAGTTCTTGAAAAGCATCAAGCGCACTGGTTTTGGCGAACATCTGTTTGATGGATGGCGTTATCTGGATGAAGGTGAGCCGGGTGTGGATTGCACCAAGCGTCCGTTGAATCCTGATTTCGAGTTGAACCGGACCGAGTTTCAGGGTGGCACCGTGCTGGTGGCTGGCCCTAACTTCGGTTGTGGTTCCTCGCGCGAGCACGCACCCTGGGCCCTTCAGCAGTACGGTTTCAAGGCCGTAATTTCCAGCAGTTTTGCTGATATTTTCTTTAACAACTGCTTTAAAAACGGATTCTTACCCATTGTTTTAAAAGAAGATGAAGTTAAGGAAATTTTTGCGGTAATTGATGCCAAGCCTGGTGTTGAAATTACAGTAAGCCTTGAAAACCAGACCGTGGGTATCGCCGGGAAAACTTACAGTTTCAATGTGGACGCATTTCGCAAGCACTGCTTGATGAATGGTTTCGATGACATTGGTTTGACCCTACAGCACCGCGATGAAATTATCGCTTTTGAGAAGAATCGTTTGGCCCAACAGCCTTGGCTGGCCAACACCATCTAACAGCGACAATCAGAGAAAGAGAATGACTTTAAAAATTGCCGTGATGCCCGGTGACGGCATTGGCCCCGAAATTACAGCGCAAGCCGTGAAGGTGCTTGAAGCCCTTCAAACCGATGGTCTGAATATCGAGTTCGAGCATGCGCTGATTGGCGGTGTGGCGTACCGTGAAAAAGGTGTGCCACTGCCCGATGAAACCGTGGCGTTGGCCAAGGCCTCTGATGCAGTGTTGTTTGGCGCTGTGGGCGATTTTTCTCTGGACACGCTGCCGCGCCACCTGCGCCCCGAACAAGCCATTCTTGGCATTCGCAAGGCCTTGAACCTGTTTGCCAATTTCCGCCCCGCCATGGTGTACGAAGAGTTGGCCGATGCGTCTACTTTGCGCCCGGAAGTTGTGGCGGGCCTGGACATTCTGATTGTTCGTGAACTGACCGGCGATATTTATTTCGGCACCCCACGCGGTAACCGGATTGCTGAAGATGGCCCTTTCAAGGGCGAACGCGAAGCCTTTGATACCATGCGCTACGCCGAAACCGAGATTCGCCGCATTGCGCATGTGGCCTTTCAGGCCGCGCAAAAACGCGGTGGAAAACTGTGTTCTGTGGACAAAGCCAACGTGCTGGAAACCACCCAGTTTTGGCGCGATATCGTGACTGAAGTTGGCAAGGAATACGCTGGTGTGGAACTGAGTCACATGTACGTGGACAACTGCGCCATGCAGTTGCTTAAAAACCCCAAGCAGTTTGATGTCATCGTGACTGGAAACTTGTTCGGTGATATTTTGTCAGACGAAGCGTCCATGTTGACGGGCTCCATCGGCATGTTGCCATCTGCTTCGCTGAATGAATCAAATTTCGGCCTGTACGAGCCCATCCACGGTTCTGCGCCCGACATCGCCGGAAAAGACCTGGCCAATCCCATGGCCACTGTGCTGTCTGCAGCCATGATGTTGCGCTACACCTTTGGCCTTGAGGAATATGCTACGCGCATTGAAAATGCGGTGAAAGCCGTGTTGGCCACAGGGCCACGCACTGGCGACATTTGGCGTGATGGCAAGGTGCGCACTGGCACCACTGGCATGGGCGATGCCATTGTTGCTGCATTGGCCAAGCAATTGTAACAAGCAGTCGTAATTCAAGAATTTAAAAGTACTGGAGTTTTTTTATGTTGAAAGTTGGTTTGGTTGGATGGCGTGGCATGGTGGGTTCCGTGCTCATGCAACGCATGCAGGAAGAGAATGATTTCGCGCATTTCGAGCCGATTTTCTTCTCCACTTCCAATGCCGGTGGCAAGGCTCCAGCCTTCGCCGGCAATGCCGGCCCCTTGCAAGATGCAAACAACATTGATGCCCTAAAGCAAATGGACGTGGTGTTGACTTGCCAGGGTGGCGATTACACCAATGAGGTGTTCCCCAAACTGCGCGAAGCTGGATGGAACGGCTACTGGATTGACGCGGCTTCAAGCCTGCGCATGAAAGACGACGCCATCATCATTCTAGATCCCGTGAACATGAACGTCATCAAGGATGGCTTGACCAAAGGCATCAAAAACTACGTGGGTGGCAATTGCACCGTGTCGCTGATGCTAATGGCCTTGGGTGGTTTGTTCCAGAATGACAAAATCGACTGGATCACTTCCATGACCTATCAGGCTGCTTCGGGAGCAGGCGCGCAGAACATGCGCGAATTGATTTCCCAGATGGGCAGCATTCATGGTGCGGTGAAAGACCTTTTGGCCGACCCTGCGTCTGCCATTCTGGACATTGACCGCAAGGTTGCCCAACACATCAATTCCGATGCCTACCCCACTGACAACTTCGGCGTTCCACTGGGCGGCAGCCTGATTCCCTGGATCGACAAAGATCTGGGCAATGGCCAGTCCAAGGAAGAATGGAAGGGCGGTGCAGAAACCAATAAAATTCTGGGCAAGCCTTCGATGGGTACACCGGGCTGCGTGCCCGTGGACGGACTGTGCGTGCGAGTGGGTGCAATGCGTTGTCATTCACAGGCCTTGACCATCAAGCTGAAGCAAGACATTCCATTGACTGAGATCAATGACATGCTTGCCACAGCCAATGATTGGGTTAAAGTGGTGCCCAACGAGCGCGATGCGTCAATGCGTGATTTAACCCCTGCGGCGGTAACTGGCCGCATGCACGTACCAGTGGGTCGTCTGCGTAAAATGGCGATGGGTGGTCAATACCTGAGCGCGTTCACCGTAGGTGATCAACTGCTGTGGGGTGCAGCAGAGCCATTGCGTCGCATGCTGCGTATTTTGATCGAACGCTAATCAGCGTCGATATTGACCAAACAGCTGCCAAGCGTGGCTTGAACATTCATGGAGTAAGCGGGTGAGGCATACCAAAAGAAAGATTCTGCCCTTTGTTTTTGCATCAGGATTGTTGGCAAGCTCCCTCGCGCAGGCTGCGCAGCTCGGCAAGCTGGAAGTGCTTTCTGGCGCTGGCGAGCCTTTTCTGGCTCAAATCCAGGTTGATCTGGTGTTGCCGGAAGAGCGTGCATCGCTGCAGGCCAAACTGGCGTCTGCAGAAGCGTTCAAGGCTGCCCGCCTGACGATGGACCCCAATCTGAAGAATCTTCAATTCGCGGTTCAGAACGGCAGCCAGCCGGGTACGGCGCTGGTCAAAATTACTTCTGCGCAGCCATTGCCAGCCGGTTTTATCGACACGCTTGTTGAATTGACCTGGGCGGGTGGCCGCGTTGCCCGCGAATACACCTTGAGCATTCCGGTTGGGCAGGCTCAAGCTGAACAGCCGGTGACCCGTTTGCCAGAAATTCGCCCACCCATGGCTCCGCCAACTGAAGCCAAACCCGTTGCGCCGGCCACTCCGCCGACTCCCCCGGTGGCACAGCAGACCCCCAAACCCGCAGCCACGCTGGCACCTGAAGGCACAAGGCAAGTTGCACGTGGTGATACCTTGTCGGAATTGGCGCTGGAGCTTGTGGGCGAAGGTGTCACGCTGAATCAGGCCATGGCCGCGCTTTACGAAGCCAACAAGGATTCTTTCATCAATGGCAGTGTGCACCTGATCCGCGAAGGGGCCCAAATTCAGGTGCCCAACCGGGCGGCTTTGCGCGCGCGGTCGGCCAATGAGGCCTTGCTGATTCTTGCCCAAAACGACGATCGAAACGTGTATTCCGCCTATGCACGTCAGATTGGCCTGTTGACTGTCGAGAATCAAAGTACTGCCGCTGCTGCCACCAGTTCACAGGGCAGCATTGCGCCGCAGGAAAAGCCCACTGAGGGCAATGCTGCGCAGGCTGACCGACTGCAGATTGCGCCCGGTGCAGCACAAGGTAGCGGCAGTGCCGATGCCAGTGCAGAAGAACTGCTGGCCAAAAGCAAGGCACTTTCAGAAGCCAATGAACGCATTGCCTTGTTGGAAAAGAATGTCAGCGATTTGCAGCGTTTGCTCGACATGCAAAATGACGTGGGTGCTGATGAGCCCAAGGCGCCAGGTAATGCCGCAGAAGGTACTTCAGATGGTGTTGCCCCGGAAGACAGTGCTGCCCCGGTGGATGCACCCTCGGAACCCCTGCCCGAAGACTCTGCGCAAACCCCGGCCCCCGATGGTGAAGCAGTTGAAGGCGTAGAGTCCCCAACTGTTGAAACCCCGGCACCGGAAGATGCGCCTTTTGACTGGATGCCTTGGCTGCTGGCCGGCGCTGGGGGGTTGGCGGTGTTGCTGGTGTTGCTGCTGATTGCGCGTGCGCGCCGCAACCAAAAGCAGGGTGGCGATGACACAGAATCGGATGATGAGCTGGATTTCAGCGAGGTAAAAGAGTTTGACGAAGCTGTTGCCGCAGCCAGCGCTGGCGCTTCGGAAGAAAAGGCAATTGGTTTGAACAAGTCTGAAAATTCGAACTTTGATCTGGATGAGGTGCTCAATGAGCGTTTGAAGCCAGTAGAGCCCAAGGACGAGGAGGTCACGCGAATTGTTGAACCGATTGTTCCCGCAGATCCCGAGCCAATCGATGGTATTCCTGAGCTGAAAGAGGAATCTGAAGAAGCCATGCAACAAACTGACTCGCTGAACAGCGATGTCAAGCTTGATTTTCCAGAAGATGAAACAGTGGTTGAGAAGGAAAATCCGATTTTCGACGATCTGGATATGCTGGAGAAGGGCGCTTTGTCCGCACAGGAAGAGCTGGATCAAATTCGCAAGCAGCCTTTGCCTGGGCATGATGCTGATGACAAAGAAGTTTCGGATGCTTTCGATGATTTGGTTGATGCGGATCTACCCGAAACGGTACCCACTGAGGCGCAAGTAAATTCTAAGGCTGGGGTGGCTGCAGACAATGCAGTTCCCGAGTCAGATTTTGATCAGGCCATGGTTGAGCTGGACGTGGATGTACCCAACCCCAAGGTGGACGATGCGACCTGGCAGGAAGTGGCAACCAAGCTGGATTTGGCAGGTGCCTATGTTGAAATTGGCGATGCCGATGGCGCCAAGGAATTGTTGAACGAAATTGTGAGCAAGGGCGATGTGGACCAGGTTCGCAAAGCCAAGGCGCTTTTGGCCAGCTTGAATTAAATGAACCGGGTGGCCTTGGGCCTTTGTTATGACGGCCATGACTTTGAAGGTTGGCAAACACAACCCCATGGCCGCACCGTACAAGACCACCTGACCAAATCCATTGAGGCAATTGCCCACGAACCGCTTGTGTTGGTGTGCGCAGGCAGAACCGACACTGGCGTGCACGCCCGCCAGCAGGTGGTGCATTTCGACACCTCGGCAAACCGACCTGTGTCGGCCTGGGTCAAGGGGGTGAACAACACCTTGCCCGCCAGCGTGTCGGTGTTGGGTGCCAAAGTGCTTGATGACGAATTTCATGCGCGTTTCAGCGCCATTTCAAGAACGTATCGCTACTATTTTTACAGTGCGTCCGTGCGTGATCCATTCAAGCGTTTCATGACCTGGGTGCATTACCCGCTCGACCTTGACGCCATGCGCCGCGCAAGCGCTTGCCTGATTGGCACCCACGATTTCAGCGCATTTCGTGCCTCGCAGTGCCAGGCCGCAAGCCCTGTTCGAACCTTGCACGCCATGAATCTGCTTGAGCAAGACGACCATGCCTTCTTTGAAATCCACGGCAACGCCTTTTTGCACCACATGGTCAGAAACCTGATGGGCAGTTTGATGGAAGTTGGCTTGCACCGGCAGCCCGAGGATTGGTTGCGTGAAGTGCTTGAATCGAAAAATAGAAGCCTGGCTGCAAAAACTTATCCGGCACAGGGTTTAAGCTTGTGGAATATTGAATATCCACCGCAGTACGGCATACAGGAATTGTTTGCATGAGAACCCGAATCAAATTGTGCGGATTTCAGACCGAGGACACCGTTCGTGCTGCGGCACAGGCTGGTGCCGATGCTGTGGGTTTTGTGTTTTATCCACCTTCCCCTCGAAATATTGCACCTGCTGAGGCAGGAAGGCTGGCCCGGTGCCTGGGTGCCTGGCAAACTCCGGTGGCCCTGTTTGTGAACCCGCAGCCTGAATTGGTTCAAAGCGTGATTGCTGAAATACCCCATGTGCTGTTGCAGTTTCACGGCGACGAAAGCGCTGAATTCTGTGAAAGTTTTGGCAGGCCGTTTATTAAAGCCATACGCATGAAAGCCGGCGTGGACTTGCTGGCGGAAAGCGCACGGTTCCATGCTGCCCAGGCCTTGCTTGTGGATTCATGGAGCGAAGCGTATGGTGGAACAGGGCATACTTTTGACTGGTCTTTGCTGCCCAAACCGGGTGAACTGAAGCAGGCTTTGGTATTATCCGGAGGGTTGGACGAAAGCAATGTAGCGCAGGCTGTTTTGGGCCTGAAACCCTATGGCGTTGACGTGTCCAGTGGCATTGAGTCCGCACGTGGTATTAAAAGTATCGAAAAAATTGAAAAGTTCTGCACGGCGGTTCAGAAAGCCGATGCAGGGCTGTTGTAAGTGAACCCAGTTAGAGCAGCATCATGAACAAACCCTATGAATTTCCAGATGCCACCGGCCACTTTGGCCCCTATGGTGGCACTTTTGTGTCTGAAACCCTGGTTCACGCCCTGGAAGAACTGAAAAGCGTTTATGCCCACTACCAGAATGATCCCGAGTTTCTGGCCGAATTTGAGAATGAGTTGAAATATTTTGTGGGCCGTCCCAGTCCGATTTACCATGCAAAACGGTGGTCTGACATGGTGGGCGGTGCGCAAATCTACTTCAAGCGCGAAGACCTGAACCACACGGGTGCACACAAGGTGAACAACTGCATTGGGCAGGCAATGCTTGCCAAGCGGATGGGCAAACCCCGTGTGATCGCCGAAACAGGTGCAGGCCAGCATGGTGTGGCCACAGCCACGGTGGCGGCACGCTATGGCATGAAGTGTGTGGTTTACATGGGTCAGGAAGACGTGGCGCGCCAGGCGCAAAACGTGTTTCGCATGAAGTTGCTGGGTGCAGAGGTGATACCTGTCACTTCCGGTTCCCGCACCTTGAAAGATGCGCTGAATGAAGCCATGCGAGACTGGGTTACCAACGTGGAAGACACTTTCTACATCATTGGCACAGTGGCTGGCCCACACCCGTACCCGATGCTGGTTCGCGACTTTCAAAGCATTATTGGCCGCGAGAGCATTGAACAAATGCCCCTGATGGCTGGCAAGCAACCCGACTATGTGTTGGCATGCGTGGGTGGCGGGTCCAACGCCATGGGCATTTTTCATCCATACCTGAGCGTTGACGGTGTGCAGTTGGTTGGCATTGAAGCGGCAGGCGAGGGCATTGAAACCGGCAAGCATGCGGCTTCCCTAAGTGCAGGCACGCCCGGTGTGTTGCACGGCAACCGCACCTACCTGCTGCAAAGCGACGATGGGCAAATTATTGAAACCCATTCAGTGTCTGCTGGGCTGGACTACCCCGGTGTGGGCCCTGAGCATGCTTGGCTGAAAGATTCAGGCCGTGCTCAATATGTGGGTATTACCGATGCAGAAGCGCTGGAAGCCTTTCACCAGTGCTGCCGGATTGAAGGTATCATTCCCGCGCTGGAAAGCAGCCATGCGCTTGCGCACGCTGCAAAGCTGGCCAAGACCCTGTCGAAAGACAAAGTGATTTTGGTGAATTTGTCTGGTCGTGGCGACAAAGACATGCACACCGTGGCACGGCTAAGCGGCGCAGAGTTTTATTGCCACCCCGATTGCAAAACAGGCGCAGAAATGGCCTGCAATAAAAAGTAAATTTCAAGAACCATGTCAAGAATAAAAGCAGTATTCAAGAAGCTGAAAGAAGAGGGCCGCAAAGGCCTGATTCCGTTCGTAACCGGTGGTGATCCGGAACCGGGCCAAACCGTGGCCATGATGCATGCATTGGCCAGGGCAGGTTCGGATGTGATCGAACTGGGTGTGCCGTTTTCTGACCCCATGGCCGATGGCCCTGTGATTCAACGCTCAAGCGAGCGCGCCCTTGCCAAAGGTGTTACATCCAGAAAAATTCTGGACTACGTGGCCGAGTTTCGTCAAACCAATCAGCACACGCCTGTTGTATTGATGGGCTATGCCAATCCCATTGAACGCATGGGTGTTGAAAAGTTTGTCAGCGAGGCGAAGAAGGCCGGGGTGGATGGTGTTCTGGTGGTGGACTATCCACCCGAGGAATCCATCGAGTTTGCCCAGTACTTGCGGGCCGCTGAACTGGATCCCATCTTCTTGCTGGCACCTACTTCGTCGGATGAGCGCATTGAAAAAGTGGCCAAGGCCGCCAGTGGTTATGTGTATTACGTGTCGCTGAAAGGTGTAACCGGCGCGCAAAACCTGAATGCTGCAGAGGTTGGCTCCAAGTTGCCTACAATTCGGAAGTACACCGATGTGCCCGTGGGTGTTGGCTTTGGTATTCGCGATGCGGAATCAGCCTGCCGTGTGGCACAGTCTGCTGATGCCGTGGTGATTGGTTCAGCCCTGATTCAAACCCTGGAAGCAGGCAGCCCACAAGAGGCAGCCGCTTTGGCGGGCAAGTTCATTGCCCCGATTCGCGCTGCGCTTGATGCGCAATACGGCGCAAAATAAAAAACCTCAGCAAGGGAAACGTGTATGAGTTGGTTAGACAAAATAATTCCACCCCGCATTTCATCCAAAATACCGGGCGATGCAGCGAAAAAAAGCGTGCCGGAAGGTATTTGGGCCAAGTGCAAAAGTTGCGATGCCGTGCTGTATCAAAACGATCTGGTCAGCAACGCCATGGTGTGCCCCTCGTGCACTTATCACATGCGAATCGGTTCGCGTGAGCGCTTGAACCTGTTGTTCGACAACGACGAGCGTGTGGAAATCGGGCAAGAAGTTACTCCCATGGACACCCTGAAATTTAAAGACAGCAAAAGCTACACAGCGCGCTTGAACGAAGCCAAGGAATCCACTGGCGAGACTGACGCATTGGTGGTTCAAAAAGGCTTGATGAATGGCGTGGAAGTGGTGATTGCCTGTTTTGAATTCGATTTCATGGGCGGTTCCATGGGTTCCGTGGTTGGCGAGCGTTTTTGCCGGGGTGTGCAAGCTGCTCTGGATGCCAAGGTGCCGTTCATCAGCATTGCCGCATCGGGTGGTGCGCGCATGCAGGAAGGTTTGGGTTCGCTGATGCAAATGGCGAAAACCTCTGCCATGTTGGCCAAGTTGAGCCAAGCCAAATTGCCTTACATTTCTGTGTTGACCGACCCGACCATGGGCGGTGTGTCTGCCAGTTTTGCCTTTTTGGGCGATGTGGTGGTCGCTGAACCCAAAGCACTGATCGGTTTTGCGGGGCCCCGCGTGATTGAGCAAACCGTGCGTCAAACTTTGCCCGAGGGTTTTCAGCGTGCCGAGTTCTTGATGGAAAAAGGTGCGGTCGATTGTATCGTGGACCGTCGGGAAATGAAGAAAACCCTGGCAAGCCTGTTGGCTTTGCTGATGAAAAAGCAGCTTGATCAGGCTGCCTGAAAAATAACCTTGAGGTTGGTTTGAACCCAGCAGTGCCCAAACAAATGCCGATGAAACCCCTGGCCGATGCCACGCTGAGTGAGTGGCTGGCTTACCTTGAGTTGATTCACAGCAAACCCATCGACATGGGGCTGGATCGCGTGAAGGTGGTTCAACAACACATGAATTTCTCGCTGAATGGCGTGGTGTTCACCGTGGCTGGCACCAATGGAAAGGGTTCAACCTGCGCCATGCTGGAAAGCATTTTGGTTCAGGCGGGCTACAAGGTTGGCATGTACACCTCGCCACACCTGATCCGCTTCACTGAGCGTGCCCGGATCAATGGCGAGGAGGTGACGGAACATGATTTGATTGCCGCCTTTGAGCAAGTGGAAAATGCCCGCACGGCCACTTCGACATCCCTTACCTATTTTGAATTCACCACACTGGCCGTTGCATGGATTTTTGCCCAGCTTGATCTGGATGCGGTTGTGCTTGAGGTGGGCCTGGGTGGGCGACTGGATGCCGTGAACGTTTTCGACACAGACTGCGCAATTTGCACCAGTGTTGACATAGATCACCAAGCCTTTTTGGGGCCAGACCGGGAAAGCATAGGCCGTGAAAAAGCAGGCATTTTCCGTGCAGGAAAACCGGCAATTGTGGGCGATCCCAAACCGCCACAAAGCGTGATTGAACATGCCAATTCCATTGGTGCTGATTTGTGGTTGTTTGCACGCGATTTCAACTACAGTGGCGACAAACAACAGTGGGCCTATGGTGGCCGCAACATGCGTCGCGCTGCGTTGGCTTATCCTGCCTTGCGGGGCACCAACCAGTTGTTGAATGCGTCTGCCGCACTGGCTGCACTGGAAGCGGTGCGTGACCGTTTGCCAGTACCCGCGCAGT